>MAAB01029567.1_pt1 | contig 96386 bp, 85 predicted proteins | sample 1115991 | NCBI WGS metagenome assembly MAAB01 (sample SAMN04961124, study PRJNA320927) | seawater metagenome | isolation source: sample BD02T18 sea water enriched with oil for 18 days | place: USA:Gulf of Mexico | collected 2013-07-27
AGTTTTTTTATCTTCATATTTACCTTTAATATCAATGATTAGCTTGCAGTACTTTAATCTGTCCTGCACTTGATTTATTTTGTATCCAACAAAGTATGCTTGATATATCCATTGGTTTACACAAGTGATAACCTTGGCCTATGTCACACCCCATCCTTGTTAATTCTTCTAATGTTCCTCGGTCTTCTATCCCTTCTGCAACGACAATCATTCCAAGATTATGCGCAAGCGTTATACAGGTATCCACAATGATTTTTGACTCAGGACTAGTCATTAAGTTTTTGATAAAAGACTGATCAATTTTGAGCTCATGAAAAGGTATTCTATAAAGTTGTAATAACGAAGAGTAGCCAGTACCGAAGTCATCAATTGACAATTTAAAGCCTTTTATTCTCATTCTAGTAAGGGTATCCATCGAGGGGATGAGTTGGCCCATTAACTCAGACTCGGTTACTTCAAAACAAAGCATTGAGGGCTCTAACTCAGCATTATCAATTAACTCTTCTAAAGTTTCTGGCAGTGTTAAAGACGTAACATTGCATGAAGAAATATTAATTGAAATAACAATGCTGTAACCATAATCTTTTAACGCTTTCTCTTGATCAATAGCAATTCTGATAACCTTGTTCGTTAACTCTTCAAACAACTGAAACTTTTCTATTAATGGAATAAAGTCATTTGGATAAATAATGCCATATTCGGGATGACTCCATCTGACTAATGCTTCTAAACCGGTAAGCTTATTCGTTTTCAATTCAATTTGCGGCTGATAATATAAAATAAGTTGATTATTATTAATTGCATTTTCAATATCTATTTTTGAAAACAAAGCATCTTTAACGATAGATTCCTTAGCTTTAATTGGTTTTAAAACATCATTTTTTTCAGCGGTTATATTCCTTATAACATCTTGAATTTGTTGAGGGTGAACAGGTTTGGTTATTTGAGCTACGATATGTAAACCTAACTCATTAGCTAGCATTGATGAAGAATGTAAAACACTTGAATCAAAGCCACTGATTAAGATTATTTTAGCCTTACATTTTTTAGTTGCTAATCGGCGTAAAATTTCAACGCCATCCATTTTAGGCATTTTAATATCAAGTATAATAATATCCGAAGTGGAAAATAATTCATTTATGAAAAGTAATGGTTCTGTAAATATCTCAATGTCTGAGCAAACACTCGAAGATATATCCCTTAGCAACTCAGAAAAGCTCAAGTCATCGTCCATAATAAATAACATATATCACTTTAAATATTAGCAAGTATTAGTTAACTTTAGTTCATATCAGTAAGAATAAAAGCTATGCATATAATTATTGTTTCCCGCGTTTAAAGTAAACAAAGCATTTAGTTCATTTCGCTTATTAATTGGTTGTGTAAATGAACCTTGAATAACAAATGTTAATTTACTTATCAAGTGATCATCCTTAATTCCGTTAATATGCTGATGATTAACTGTTCTAGCTAGACACAAAACAATTTAAAATCTCAGGTTTTTAGTCCCACCACACTTATAAAAATTCAGTGAGTTATTAATCGTTTATTTTACTGCTCTTTTTTTCTTAGCTGCTAAAGTTAATAAATACACGATTAACAGCGGTTAATATTGCAATGAACACCTATGCTTCCAAAAATATTCTGCCAATAATCACCCTTGCCCTTTTCTATTTTATTTTTGCAAAGGTAGGTTTACTACTTGCCTTTGAACAAGCGAATGCAAGTTCGGTATGGCTACCTACAGGTATTGCACTAGCAGCATTACTTTTTGGTGGCCTACGTCTATGGCCAGGAGTTTTTCTAGGTGCTTTTCTAGTTAATATTCATATCTCCTTCCCTTTCTTAGTGAGTTTAAGCGTAGCGCTCGGTAATACCCTCGAAGCTGTTTGCGCCGGTTACCTCATTTTACGTTTCGCTAGTTCCCATCCCTTCTCAAAAACCAGTGAAGCCGTGATATTTATACTTGCGCTTTTTGCTTCATCCATGATCAGTGCTTCTGTTGGCATCGGCAGTCTCTTTGCCGCAGATATAATTAATCAGCAACGTTTTTTTTTGTTATGGGAAACCTGGTGGATGGGAGATTTTGTTGGCGGGTTGGTCGTCACGCCATTTCTATTAACTTGGCTTAACTTACCTAAAGAACACTTCCCAAAAGTTCGATTATTTGAAGCGATTATTATCTTAATGGCCACTGTATGTATCGTTGGACTCGTTTTTGGTCAATGGAGTATTTTGGAATTGTCGAAAGAGTTAATGGTATTTTTTCTTTTACCTATTATTGCCTGGTCTTCATTACGCTTTCATCATCATGGCGTAACACTGGTTGTCATGATTATTTCGATTGCAGCTATCATTAGCACCACACGTGGCCTGGGTCCTTTTGTGCTGGCAAGTGAGAATGAATCGCTGCTCCTTCTTCAAGCTTATATGGGTGCGGTCATGTTTACAGCCCTATTGTTAATGGCATCCCAGGAAGAAAGCCTGAAGGCTAATCGAGACGTACTTTTAAGTCAAAAAAAATTAGAAGACACGATTACAGCCCGGACCCAAGAATTAAAAGTGTCTAATACGCTTCTTGCCAATGAGATGCATCTGCAGAACCATATTACTGATTCGTTAAAAGAACTTTTATTAAGTATCGATCATTCCTCACACAATGACTTTTATATTAACTGCGCTAAAACTTTAGCTAATACCTATAAGACAGAATTTGCCTTTATCGGTATATTTGGTAATAAAACAAATACCAATATCGATACGTTAGCGGTTTGGGCAAATGGAGCTGCAGCTAAAAACTTCACTTACGATCTTCAAGGCTCCCCTTGCGATGAGGCATTGAATGAGTCAATGGAATTCGTTTGTAGGAATGCCGTGGGCCTTTATCCTAATGACGAGTTACTAACTTCAATGGAAATCGAAAGTTACTTCGGCTCTCCTTTGAAAACAGCTACCGGTGAAGTTATTGGCATAATTGCAGTAATGGACACCAAACCTTTAGATTTAGAACCTGCATTAAAATCAATATTGGGATTATTTTCCAATAAAGTGGCCCATGAACTTCAAAGGAAAAGAACTATCGAAGAACTAGAGCTATCCGAAAGTGTCTTTAACGAAAGCCTAGAAGCTATAATTATTTGTGATATTAATACCAAAATAATTAGGGTTAACCCTGAGTTTACTGACATTACTGGCTATAGCTCAAATGAAGCGATTGGTAAAAATATCAAGTTAATAAGATCTGAGCATCACTCGAAAGATTTTTATGCGCGTTTATGGAAAAGCGTTAAAGATAAAGGATTTTGGAAAGGTGAAATGACGAATAAGCGTAAAAATGGTGAAATATTTATTTGCTGGCAAATTATTAAAGCCATCAAAGATGACAAGGGGAATGTTCATCAATATATGAGTATATTTAACGATATTACTGAGAAAAAAGAGGCCGAAGAGCAAATATATACACTGGCACATCACGACCTCATCACTCAATTACCCAATAGGATGTCCTTCCAAAAAAGTCTTAATTATTCTATTACACTTGCTGAAAACTCCGCCTATCAACTAGCCGTTATGTTTATTGACCTCGATCACTTTAAACTGATTAACGATACTTCTGGTCATCCCGCGGGAGACGAGTTATTGCAGCAGGTGGCATTGAGGCTTAAAAAAATTATCGGTAATGAAAATGTAATTTCTCGATTTGGTGGTGATGAATTTACAGTCTTGCTGCCTTGTATTAATACAAAGGAAGAAGTGGCTGCAGTCGCCAATAATATTCTTGAATCTTTACTGTTACCTTTTTCACTATTGAGTAATGAAATTATCATAGGTGCAAGTATTGGTATTGGGCTTTATCCTGACGACGGTAAGGATGCTTCAACTCTACTTAGCTGTGCAGATAATGCCATGTACAGTGCAAAAGAAGGAGGCCGGGCGAGCTGTCAATTTTATACAAAGAAAATGAAAATCGATGCTCAGGAAAGAGTTCTTATGGAAAGAGAGCTTAGGGAAGCACTTAAAAATGGCGAGTTTTTATTGAATTATCAACCTCAAATTGATATTCGTACTAAACGAATTTTTGGCACCGAAGCATTGATAAGATGGCAACACCCAACTAAAGGGTTAATTCCCCCAGATAAGTTTATTCCTGTTGCTGAAGCTACCGGGTTAATTGTTCCTATTGGGCAGTGGGTCATAGAAGAAGCTTGCCGACAATTGCAACTTTGGATAGCCGATGGGTTTGACGATTTAACGATGGCAATTAACCTTTCAGCAAGACAGTTTTTTCAAAAAGATTTACTTGAAATAATTGAACGAGCTATGAGAATGTCAAATATACCAGCGTCAAAATTAGAGTTCGAAATTACCGAAAGTATGATGATGGATAATATTGATGACACTATTGATATACTTCATAAAATTAAAAACATCGGGGTAAAGTTATCTATAGATGATTTTGGCACGGGATATTCTTCTCTATCTTATTTAAAAAGGTTCCCACTTAATAAAATAAAAATTGATAAGTCATTTATCGATGGAATAGCAGAAAACGTTGATGACTTATCTATTGTTCAAGCAATTATCAGCATCGCACATTCCCTTAATTTATCCGTCATTGCTGAAGGTGTAGAAACAGAAGAACAATGTAGGTTACTTTCTCAATATCAGTGTAATGAGATTCAAGGATATTATTTCAGTAAACCTTTAGTAAGTTTGGCCGCAGGAAAGCTACTAAAAGAAGGCAACATAGTTGAGTTAACAAGTTCAATATAACTAATTATCTCCATCGAATTATCTAGCTTAAAATGAGTAGGTCCTAATTGATATCACAGGTTACATTTTTCTGCGAAATTTTTATTTATCTAGACCCATTTCTATTTTTAACCTGTAGATAAAAACATTGAAATGAGCTATTTTTGAGGAACCTGCATCGAATACCAAATAGCGTTTAACCGTTAAAGGATGAGCGATTTTCATAGGTATGATAACTTGACCTGATTCCAGTTGTTCAGCACACAAATATCGAGCAGCTAATGTAATACCGAGCCCACTTAATACAGCAATTTAGTGCCATATCAGTGCTATGAACATGGGTACATTGCTGATGTTCCTGATAGTCTTTTATACCAGTATTTCCACACTAAGATGACCAATCGTAAGGATTGGTTTTTTCCAGACTAACCAAGTTTTTAATAAATCAGTTAGTAACTGAAAATTTGCTCAATACTGTTTTGAGGGAAAGTCTGATTAGTATTTAGTCTATCAGGAGTGAGCGTTATCAAGCATTCTTTAAGATTAATAAGTTTTTATGACGGACAACTCATTATGGCTAAAAATGGCTCAAAATCTGGCGTTAACATAACCTTTTCAGCAAGTAGCGAAGACTTACTTTTCATTGCAGGAGGTAAAGAAGATCCCGATACGTTGTTCTTTCAACGTCGTTTAAAAATTGAAGGTGATACTGAACAGGGTCTTGAGGTAAAAAACTTAATTGATGCCCTTGATATAGAGCAGTTACCTAGCGTAGTTCATAAAATTGTGAAAAATTGCGCAACAACATTACAACAAACACGAACACGAACACGAACACAAAATTAAACACTACCAATGATGTCAAAGTATCGTTGACAATTTCTTGGTGAATGATAATTTAGATATTTGTTATTTATCAGTTGGAATTCCATGGATTTATTGCAAGGCTTGTTGTTAATTACCTCTATTCATTTATTAGCTGCTGCTTCACCAGGGCCTGATTTTATCTTAGTGTCACAACAAACGCTGAGTAATGGTAAGAAAGCAGGCTTTATGTGTAGTATTGGGATTGCGTTAGGTTTGTCGATACATATAATTTACTCTGCTTTAGGTTTAGCCGCTATTATCGCCAACTCATCAACAACGTTATGGGTCATTAAAATACTCGGCGGGAGCTACTTATTATATTTAGGCTATCAAGGCATTCGTGCAAAACCCTCTTCTGCTATCACGAAAGAAGCAGAGGAAAATCACACCGTTAACAACTCCTCATTAAAAAATATCGGTATAGGTTTTTTATGCAATGCATTAAATCCGAAAGCTCCTATTTATTTCGTCGCACTTTTTACCGTAGTACTTTCTCCTGATCTTCCCTTATTACACTTATTGATTTATGGGTTTTGGATGATGGCTATTCAATTGGCTTGGTTTTCATCTGTTGTCGTTTTATTATCACGCCCTAAAATAAATGAAAAATTTCAACGCTTGGGCCACTGGATAGACCGCATTTTAGGTGGTGCAATGATCTTCATCGGTTTGAAAATATTAACCAGTAAGATTAATTAATAATCTAAAGCAGCAGGATCAGCTATGACAACAAAGCGATATAGATCTTTTACAGAATTTTATCCATTTTATTTAAGTCAACATCAAAACAATACCTGTCGGCGATTTCACTTTGTTGGCTCAGCTTTAATATTAATACTGATAGCCTATTGTATTAGTTACTCTTTATGGGAAGGTCTTTGGTTTATCCCTGTTATCGGCTACGGCTTTGCATGGCTTGGCCATTTCATCTTTGAAAAAAATAGACCCGCCACTTTTACTTATCCTTTTTATAGCTTAATGGGCGACTGGGTAATGTTTAAAGATATATTAATAGGTAAGATTAAATTTTAAAAGGACATATTAGTTAACAATGAACACTTATATTTCATTACTACGCGGCATTAATGTAAGCGGCCAAAAGAAAATAAAAATGGCTGAATTAAAGAAACTATATGAGTCATTAAGTTTTGAAAATGTGAGCACTTATATCCAAAGTGGCAATGTCGTTTTTGAGAGTTCTCTTGATGCTAAAGAGCTTAAAATTATTATTGAAACAGCCATTGAAAAATATTTTAAATTTGATGTGCCGGTATTAATACTCACCCCAAACCAATTAATAATGGCTTATAAAAACCTCCCCTTTACCACTATTGATATCGAACAAGAAGGCAGTAAAATCATTCTTTTTTTTCTGTCTAAGAATATCTCTCCGCAGCACGGAAGTAATATTCAAACTTATCTGACAAACGCTGAGCAATTGGTTATAGGTGACGGGGTTATTTACCTATACTGCCCTGCTGGCTTGGGTAAAAGTAAATTGACGAATAAATTAATTGAAACGAAACTACAATTAACATCAACAGCACGTAATGTGAAAACGGTAAACAAATTATTATTGCTTGCGAAAAACTAAGTAAAGCCAATAAGCGGGCAATACAAAAATAAAACAGCAATTTCTATCATGTTTTCATTCTTCCTCTCCCTTAAACTACACCTGCTTAAGGGATAACAAATAGTAATAAAATGAAATATCAAAAGAACCTATACCAAGCATTAACTTACATTGAACATAATTTAGATGAAGAACTATCACTTGATAAATTAAGTATGGTTGCCTGTTTGTCTAAATATCATTTTCAACGGCAATTTAGTCAGCATTTTGGTATTAGCACTACAGTATATATCAAAGAATTACGTTTAAAGCAGGCCGGCTATCAATTAGCTTTTCGTCATGAAAAAAAAGTCATTGATATCGCTTTTGAGCAAAACTATGAAAGCAGTGAAGCGTTTTCTAGAGCCTTTAAAAAGTGCTTTGGCATTTCGCCTGCGAAATTTAGAAAGTCACCACCTTGGTTCCCTTGGCAAGAAAAACTTAACCTATTTGAAATATTAAGGAAAACCATGAAAGAGAAGAATACCTCGCTAAAAGCTAATACAAAAATAAATGTTGAAATTGTTAATTTTCCGTCAATTAATATTGCAGCCTATGAACATCGTCGTGCGCCTTATTTATTAGGTGATTCTATTCAAAAATTTATAACATGGCGCAAGCAGCACAAATTATCGCCTAATGTAAGTAGGACCTTTAATCTGGTATATGACGATCCGATTACGACTAAACCTGAAGATTTTCGCTTTGATCTTTGTGCAGAGTTACCTTCAGCAATCACTGTTGTCATAGAAGAATCTTTAGCAACTGAAGCAGCAATGAGAAAACTCGTTATCCCAGCAGGAAAATGTGCGAAGGTTCGTCATATAGGAAGTGATGAACAATTTGGTGAAATTATTGGCTACTTATATGGCGAATGGTTGGCAAACCAAGAAGTGAGTTTACGCGATTTCCCGCTATTTTTTGAACGGGTAAGTTTTTACCCTGATGTTAGTGAGCATGAGATGATCACGGATATATATTTACCTTTAGTCTGATTCGATATGAGCCTATTATCGAATCAGTAATTTAAAGCAGACTGGCTTTCTGGTAGTCAATTGTCGGCTACCTTTTTAAAGGGAGTTAACGTACTTAAGTTACCTTTTGATAATCCGGAATTTCATGGATGCCAAAAGCATCAATTTGAGAGGCTTCCAAAAACTTACCGGAACACTCAAGACACACCTTCAGCTGTATGACTCGGCCTTAGCATTAATGTATAAGCCTCTATCAGAGTACCTCTAAGAGGCATAACGGTTCTGTTAAAAATGTTACATTCAAACGGAAAGCTATTACCTAAACGATTTAAATCAATAATGCCATAATCGTTTTCCCCCTGCCCATAAGTGGCAAGGAGAGTTCATCTAACGGTTTATGCATACCAGATAAAGCCCTTCGCAACTATAACGAAAAATTAAACTGATAACGGGAGTATTAATGTTTAGGCACCCTATAGCCCGTTTCCAAAGGTGCTCACAACTTACACCTTGAACAGAAGGTTAGGGCTAAAATGTAATACAAGTAAAATAAAACAATCACCATGTAAAAAATATTTGACACAAAGCGTTATCGAGTTTAACCTATCGGAATGTCAAATATACTTAACACCAAGTCATATTTGTTTGTCACACAAAAAGGAGTAATTATGTCTTATAGAGAAAGTAGTATTTTAGCATCATTGTTGATCACACTAGGAATTTGGGGGAACTATACTTGGGGCGTCATCAATTTATACCAGCAGGAATTATTATCGACAGAGGCTATGTATGGCCTACTGCTTAGTGCAGTAATCTATACCATATTTTTGGAAATATTATTACAAACTATCCTTGCCATTATTAAACATAAAGAAGCAAATGATAAAAGTGATGAACGAGATAATATTATTTCAATGCGTGCAAATTCATATGCTTATAAAGTTCTAGTTGTGGGGTCATTTTGTGTAACCTTATATATTCTATTTCCAGTCATTGCAAAATTTACTTTTTCAATGCCTGGTTTAGCAAAAGAATATGAAATTATGCATTTGATCATTGCCTTTGCTTTACTTGCTGAGATTACTTGTTCATTAGTGAAATTAATCGCTTACCGCCGAGGTTATTAATATGGCTAACGTTATTACCAATAACATTAGAAAATTACGCTTTGAGCACAATGAAATGACTCAACAAAAGCTTGCCGATGCCGTTTCAGTATCAAGACAAACTATTGTTGCTATTGAAAAAGGCAAGTATTCACCTTCTTTGGAAGTAGCGTTCAAAATTGCAATTGTATTTGAAAAACCAATAAACCAAGTATTCTTTTATCTAGATGAGGTTTAATGTTTTACCAGAGTACTTGGTCAATATCATTAAGTAAACATTGCGCCGCGTCACTAATTTGCTGAGAATTTCCAGTGCTAATGCTTTTCTCAAGTTTAATTGCGCTCACCGAAACAAGAGAAAAGCCAAACATTTGGGCAGCACCGGCAATTCTATGAGCAAGGCGTGCAAGTTTTTCTAATTCATTATTTGTTATGTGAAGAATTAAGTCTTGTTGCTCAAGTACTAAGTTAGACTTAAATTCAATCACAAGATCAGACATATCAACAGCAGCAATGGTTTCTTGAGCGTCATTTTCATCTACATTGTCACCACAATATTTAGCGATAGTTGCAATAAACAACTTTCGTTCAATTGGCTTTTTCAAATGGCCATCAAAACCTAAGTCTAAATACTTTTCGATTTCATGTGACATCGCATTAGCGGTTAAAGCAACAATTGGTTGGGTACATCCTTGTTGACGTAAAACTTTAAAGGCTTCTAAACCGTCCATTTCTGGCATTTGAATATCCATTAAAATCAATTTAGGAGAACTGTCTAAGCAAAGTTCTACTGCTTCCCTACCATTACTGGCACAAAGTACTTCTAAACCTAAAGAACTTAATAAACGTGCAATCAATCGCCGGTTATCATCATGATCATCAGCTAAAATAACTTGTCCACTAAAGTTAGCGACGATCGATGGCAACTCAAGATTACGAGCAACTATGCTAATGGGAACTATATCTGCTTGTTCAAGCTGGTCGCATTCAAGTGATAAAGTAAAAGTACTGCCTCGATTTAAAACACTTGTCACATCAATGCGTCCTCTCATTAGTTTGGCTAACTGTTCAGACAAACAAAGGCCTAACCCTGATCCACCAAAACGACGGCTAATACTGCTATCACCTTGCGTAAAACTTTCAAAAATACCGCGTAATTGTGTTTCACTCATGCCAATACCTGTATCTGTAAGTGCAAATCTAAGCTCATGCTGATGAATTGACACATTGAGAGAAATAGCACCTCTGTGAGTAAACTTAAGTGCATTTGAACACAAATTGATCAAAATTTGCTTTAAGCGAAAACTGTCTATCTTTAGTATAAATGGACTTGGTAAGCGATGAATTATTTCAAATGTCAGTCCTTTCTCTTTAGCCTGCTTAGTGAACATACTGGCCAACTCATGCAAGATATGCTGTAAATCTTGTTCAACTAGCTCAAGCTCTAACTTATTAGCTTCAACTTTGCTTAAGTCTAAAATATTATTAATTAACTCCAATAAATGCAGGCTGTTACCATGAATAATCTCAACTTCTTTATGCAGGAGTTTATCATCAACATCTCCTTGAACAATAGCTTCTGCTTGACCAATTATAGAGGTTAGAGGTGTTCTTATTTCATGACTCATGTTCGCTAAAAACTGACTTTTAATCGCATTAGCTTTAACAAGTTCGCTGGTTAATAACTCTAATTCGTGGGTACGATGTTTAACTCTGCCGGATAACTTTAATTTTGAACGTCGGTCGAGGTTCCTACTAAAAATGAAGAACACAACCACTAAGATAAAAATGGCAGCGACTATACTAAAATTACGTTGTTGTTCGGCTTGTTCGTTTTGTAAATCCTGAAGCTCTTTACTCTGTTGGAGTTGACTGACTTGTTGTTTTAATTGTTTTGCTTCAAATTCAGCTAATTGAACATTTAGCGCATTATTAGCCGTTTTTGTTGCTTGCTTAAAATACTCTTGATAAGTTATTACCCCCTCTCGGAGTCTCCCTTGTGCGGTATAAATCAATGAAAACAAAGCCGTATTATAATTTATCTGATCTTGATGCTTCATTTTTGTAGCGATATTATTCGACAATAATAAATTATTGTAAGCCTCATCAACATAACCCAATGATAATTGGGCTTGTGCTAAGCAATATAGACCACCACTATAGGCATTATTATGACCCGTATCTTTACCTATTTTAATCGCATTATTGGCATGTTTTATCGCATTAAGGGGTTGGTTCATCATATTATAAAGGCCCGCAATATTATGTGAAAAGGCTGCTAAGTTATATAAGTCATTAGTTTTATCAAAATAAGTAATTGCTTGTAAAAGAAGGGCCAAAGCTTGCTTATATTCACCTGAATATTTGTAAGTTGTGCCGAGTTCACCACGTGCTTTTGCCAACATAAGATGCTGATTAGCGTCACTAAACCTTTTAATAACATCAAGGTATAGTTCAATTGCCATATCAAAACGCTTTAACCGTAAATACAAACCGGCAATATTATAACGAATATCCGCTTTATCAGCTTCAGAGCCTTTTTCATGATATATGGTTTCCGCTAGGTGATAGTTTTCTATGGCTTTAGGGACACCTCCCATAGCTGCGTATGCCAAAGCTATATTATTATAAATATTTGCCAACTTTACTGGTTGATTCGCTTGTAAATAAAAATCGAGTGACACTTGATATGCCACAAGAGCCTGCTCATTCTCACCTTTAAAATAGTGGTAAGCGCCAATCCGTTTATAAGCATTAGCTTCAACTTGTGGGAGATTACTCTGTGCGGCTAATACATTAATATTTCTTGCCACTTTACTAGCAAGGTCATAGTTACTCAGTTCAGCGTAACTGCCTTCTTGTACCTTCAAAATACGTATACGTTGTTGTGCCGTTAAATTAGTGCTTTCTAATAACAACAATGAAAATTCAATCGCTTCATTACTGCCCGTTAACGCTTCTAAAGCCTGTAATTGCTGAACAATATTTTTACTCGAATGTAATGGTTCATTATTTTCGCCCGATAAAGCATTGGATGAAAATAATAAAATATGACATGAAATAACAATGCAAAGAAAAAAAATTCGCTTAGAAGCAATCATTTATAACAACCGGAAATATTTAAATAAATATGTATTTTTTCTTTTATAACATTTAAAGCTTAAAGTTTCACATAAGTTACCTATACATTTGGAAATAACACCTTTTATTTTTGAACAAATACCCAATAAAGTTGTTTGCATCAGTATTTTTGCGAACATGGGGATCATAGGTTCATCTATATTCAAAAATATTATTATTGCTATTCGACCGTCAGTGAATGGCTAATTACATTTGGCATAAAAATAGCATGATATTAGGGAAAGAGAATATCCATATTTTATGCACATTCATTGAGTATAGTGAAGTTATATGAATTAATAGAAAGGGATTTGCAATGACAAACTTACAATTACATCGTTTTAATCATCTTATGGAAGAGATGATGATTGAACAGTTATCTGAAATAGAAACTAGAGAATACCTAAACTTACTTAAACTTTGGAACCTTGACTTTGAATGTCAGCGTTCAAGAGCCAGTATAATAAAGCAAATGGATTTAAGATAACTGTGCCTAATAGCTATTCAGATAACAGACACAGTTAATTCAGCTACTGCCTATTAGCGTTATTACTTTGCAATAACAACGTTTTTATTTCTGCTAGCTCAATTTCAAGCCGGTCTATTTGTGCACGACTCGCAGGCTCGCCCCCTTCTCCTGTTTCACCATGCTGTTCAGCTCGAAAGTTTTCGTGTTCTTCACTCATCACCTCTAAGACCGTACCAACCATCATGTTCAAAAAGATAAAAGCGGTTAAGAAAATAAATGATAAATAATAAATCCAACTCATAGGGTGAACATGCATAGTTTCATACATAACATCGGTCCAATCTTCAAAAGTCGCCACGCGAAATAGGGTTAACATCGAAATTGAAACATCCCCCCATAACTCTTCATTAATGTTATGAAAAACCATACTCCCCATTGCCGCGTAAATATAAAAAATTACAAACATTAATAAAGCGATATAACCCATTCTTGGAATGGCTTTAATCAACGCATTAATTAATAAACGTAGCTCTGGCACCATAGAGACTAAACGCAACACACGAAACACCCTTAATAAACGTGCTAATAAGACGCCAGAACCACCCGTAGGGATCAAGCTACCAATAACGATTAAGGTATCAAAAATATTCCAGCCACTTTTGAAAAACTCTTTTTTATTGGGAAACGCCATAAAGCGTATCGTTAGTTCGATGACAAAAAACACAGTAATGGCACTATCTAAAAATGCCAATACTTTGACAACTTGCACGGGTAAATCATGTGTTTTAGCGCCAATGAGTAACGCTGAAATAATAATAACCCCGATGATTGACCATTGAAAAATGGGGCTAGAATCTATTTTTTTTAATTGTCGTTGTGCCCGAAATACAAAAGAACTCATAAAAATAATCTCTGAAAATAAAATTAATGTACGTTGTCACCAACAAATGGATTGCTAAGGCGCTCTTCTCCAAAGGTGCTCATAGGCCCATGACCCGGAATGAATTTGACATCATCACCTAAGGGAAAAAGGGTTTGTCGAATGGAATGAACCAAAGTGGCATGATCACCACGTGGGAAATCTGTCCGTCCCATCGAACCTTTAAATAATACATCACCTACCTGAGCAAGTTTTGATTCGCGGTGAAAAAAGATCACATGTCCTGGAGTATGACCCGGGCAAAAATACACTTCTAAGGTAATTTCACCAAAAGTTACGCTATCATTCTGCGCTAACCAGCGACTTGGCTGGAAATGTTCCGCGTGCTTAAAGCCAAACTGTTCTTTTTGCTCAGGAATTAAATCTATCCAAAATTGATCTGCTTTGTGAGGCCCTTCAATATCAACACTAAAATGTTCTGCCAATGGAGTTGTTGCTCCGGCATGATCTATATGTGCATGAGTTAACAGAATCTTAGCTAATGTTAGGCCTTTTTGCTTTAAAGCATTGATAATGAGTTCGATATCGCCACCGGGATCAATAACCGCCGCCTGTTTCGTTATATCACACCAAAACAAGGTACAGTTTTGTTTAAATGGGGTAACTGGAATAATTTGAAATTGTAGCATAGCGGAGTTTCCTTTGAGTACTTACTATAGGATATCGAACTTTAAACAATATTGGGATGATATTATTGAAAGCAAGTTTTGAATACAGTTTACTGAAACCTTTACAGTTACAATCAACATATTTTTAAAAAACCTTTGCTATATGATCTGAACTCGGTAAGCTCATCTGCAAATAAAAATAATATGTATTCAGTAATATATGACAACAACTAGAGACTCATTTCATTCCCGTATCGGTTTTGTATTAGCAGCAGCCGGCTCTGCCATCGGTTTAGGCAACATTTGGGGATTTCCCACACAAGCGGCTAATAATGGTGGTGGCGCCTTTTTATTCGTTTATTTATTAGTGACTGTTTTATTAGCCCTACCCGCTTTATATGCCGAAATATATATTGGCAACCAAGCGCAGAAAAACCCCGTTGCCGCGCTAAAAGAAGCATGTAAAGACACTTTTCCAAATGTGGGAAAGTACGCGGGCATAATCGGCTTATGTGGCGCAATGATGATGTTAAGTTTTTACACCATTGTAGCTGGGTGGATGCTTGCTCATGCGCTTTCTTCAATAACTGAACTTGCCGGTTTAAATGATATTTCTCAATGGCTAGCGACTTCAAGCATCGAGCGAAACATATTATTTACTCCTCTTTTTATTTTATTAGGCGCCGCAATAATTCATCAAGGCGTTAATGCCGGTATTGAAAAATGGTCTGCCCGCTTAATGCCATTATTATTAGTCATGTTGCTTTGTTTAATCATTTATATTCTTCAACAACCTGGAGCAGAGAAGGGGTTAGCACTCTATTTAATTCCTGACTTTTCGCAAGTAACTAACCCTAAATTAATTATATCGGCGATGGGACAAGCCTTCTTTTCTTTATCTATTGGTGTCGGTGGCATGATGGTTTATGGCTCATACATGCAAAAAAACAAAGATATTGGTAAGTTAGCCATCTCTATCACCGCTCTTGATACCTGCATCGCATTTATGGCAGGACTACTCATCATCCCTGCGTTATTCGTTGCTCAAGAAGCTGGGTTAGAAGTTTTTAATAATAACGAACTCATTGGTGAAGGTCAGTTGATTTTTAATATTCTTCCAGCACTATTCAACTCTATGGGCAGTATAGGATTAATTGTTTCGAGTAGCTTTTTCTTACTGTTATCCATTGCCGCACTAACATCAACTATTTCATCGACCGAAGTACCAGTTTCATATTTAGTTGAAGACAAAGGCTTAACTCGTTCAAAAGCGACATGGCTAGTATCCCTTATTGTACTTTGCGCGAGTATGTTATTAATTGCTTTCTTTGATGATTTATTTGGTTTGGTTATTCGTGTATTAACGACAATAATGCAGCCTTTAAGCTGTTTATTTTACTTCATTGTTGTCGGTTGGTTATGGAGTCGCGGTAATAAATTACGTGATAAAGCTTTGCAAGAAGGAAGAAAATGGCTACCGATATGGGGTAATTACTTACGCTTTGTTTGCCCGCTATTATTAACCGTTGTTTTTGTTAATGTCGCTATATTGAATTAAAAGTTAAATATTTACAGCAAATAACGCTTGGTTTTCGTCATATTAAATTTGTTTAATATCTTATAAATAAGACCCTGAAGTAAATTCAGGGTGACGATTATTTCTATTGCATTCCTGCTATTTATTTACGCTTAACAACTCACTTTATTTCGACCAGTTTTCTTCGCTTTATATAATGCTTGGTCTGAACACTTTAGCGCTTGCTCAAACCCCTGTTTATCAAGTCGAATAGCCGCGCCGATAGAAATAGTAACGTTCACGGTTTTAAAGTCTGTATTCTTACCACCTTTTTTAGGACTACGCTCCTGTTTCGTTTTTCGCTGTGGGTGCCTAATAACTATTTTGTAGTCTTCTATTGCTTTGCGTACGTTTTCTAGTTCTGGTAATGCTTGCTCAATTGTTTTACTTGGAAAAACTATGGTGAACTCTTCTCCGCCATAACGAAAGGCTTTACCGCCACCTTTAACATTACCAATTTTTGCAGCAACAAGTTTCAAAACTTGGTCGCCAATATCATGCCCATAAGTGTCATTAAACTTTTTAAAATGATCAATATCTAACATGGCGACGGTATACTTTCGCCCTAACGATAGCGCTAACTGATTCAGTGCTCTTCGTGACGGTAAACCGGTTAAGTCATCTCTATAAGCAAGGAAATAGGCGTCTATCACAATAACTGTGATGTAATGCACACTTAGCAACATTAGCGTTAAGCTTATTGGTAGATTACTTTGTTGATAATAATGAGAAATCCAGACTACCAGAGATATAAAAACAGAAGAGGTAACCAAGTCTGCCCGTTTAACCGTTCGCCAAAGAGCAATAACAACAGAAACAAAGACAGGTAATTCTACCAGAATATATTTTTTAAAAGAGTCGATATTTATAAGTGATTGAAGTGATGTAATGATGAAATCGTTTGTCGATAACCAGAGAAATGTCCCCCCACCAGCCATTGCGAAAAAGACCAAACGATAAAAGCCATGTATTGAAACCACCCCGCGATCTTTTATCATTGATAATAACAAGATGCTGAAACAGCCAAATAGCATTATCCAATCACCATGAACGGCTAGCCAATTAGACCATGGAGATGTGAATGATAAATTCGCGTAATACAATAACCATAACATCGATAAAAAAGCCAAACGGCTACGGTTAAAATAACTGGCAAAGACTATAATAACGGCTAGAAAAACGAACAGTAATTGCTCGACAATAACAATTTGTTGTAGCCAAAACGTTTGGCTTTTTACTACAACATAATAAACTAAGGAAAATGCGGTTAAGCTAAAAAAAAGTGATTTTAGCCCATTAATTATTTGCGACAACATCTACTCCAAACGCTTAACGTTAGCTTAATTAAATTATGAATTATGAATTATGAAAATGATAATACGTCGGTATCTGTTACTTTTTCATCGGGTTCAGTAACCTTATCTCTGACTTTACCAAGGGATAAATTTTCATCACTTTGCAGATCTACTTGCTCTATCTTATCAAAGCGTGACGCAATTTTATCAGCAGATGTGTGAATTTGCTTAACATCGCTCGCAGCTTGGTCGATATGCTTAGCTAAATTAGCGAAGCGTGATTTAAAACGGCCAAAGTCTTGCGATAGATACGATAGGTGCGCTTGAATAACATGTATTTGCTTTCGTGTTGCTTCATCTTTTAACACTGAACGTGAAGTTGTTAAAATAGCCATTAACGTTGTCGGCGAAGCTAACCAAACACGCTTTTTATTGGCGTAGTCGACTAAGTCACTCTGATGGGCATGAATTTCAGCAAATATAGCTTCAGCCGGAATAAACATAATGGCACCATCTGCGGTTTCTTTCTCAATTAAGTACTTGTCACTGATATCATTAATATGTTTTTTAATGTCTGTTTTAAACTGACGCTCGGCCGATTTTCGGTCATGTTCACCTAATTGGTTGTCCATCATTTTTTTATAGTTTTCTAACGGAAATTTCGAATCGATGACAACATTTCCTGTTGGTTCAGGTAAAAATAAAATACAATCGGCGATTTTTCCGTTTGATAAAGTATGCTGAATAGCAAAGTGTTGCTCCGGCATTACATTGCGAATAAGACTGTTAAGTTGTACTTCACCAAAAGCACCACGCGAGCGTTTATCACTGAGTACTTCTTGTAAGCTAACAACATTGTTCGATAACTCAGTTATTTTTTTCTGTGCATCATCAATTAATGCTAAACGCTGTAAAATGTCATTAAATGTTTTGGTGGTTTTATCAAAGCCTTCAGCTAAACGTTTTTCTACTTGGCCGTTAATTTCTTTTAAACGCATATCAGTTGAAACCGTTAACTGGTCTATACGTTTGGCCATTTGCTCACTTGATGCCTGTAACGAACTAGTTAAATCTTCACGGCTTACTTGGGTGATTTTATTGAGATGTTCAACAAGTTGGTCAACTGACTTCAGTTGATTTTGATTAAATATCGTTTGATGCTCATGTAATGCTCTATTAAGTTTTTCGCTATTGGTATGCAAGTTATCAATTTGCTTTGCACCTTGCTCTGCATGCTGATGTAATAATTTAATTTTAAAGTCAGATATTTGCTGTTCGAAATAAGTTTTTAGCGAAGTTTGCTGATTAGCCAGTTGCTGATGATTAAAGGTTATTTGCTGTTGCAGCTGCTGCTGATATTTTCCTGAGAGTTCAGAGCTTAGCACTGTCTTTTCGAGTATTTGTTGAGACTTATCATTTTGCGAGAGAACTTGTCTTGAGAGTTTTTTTACATTAAAAAATAAAATTAAATTTATACCGAATGAAATGATAACTAGGGATACGATAAAGATAATAGACAGTTCTGCAGGAGTTTTGTCTAAGAAGGAAGAAAGATCATTAACAAGCATAAAACCGCACAATAACACTGTAAATATTATCAGTATTAAAGCATAGAAAATTAGTTAGGTTAAGCTTATTTTTATTTTCTTTGCACTGGTTTATTAGTAATCGTTGATCAAGTGAATACGGTCTCCCACTTTGTTAAGGATCGTTATTTCGCCATCGCAGACGGCAACAATTGACTTTTCTACTTTAAAGTCATTAGAAATAATCACTCGACCACTTTTATTTTGTGGAAAATCTCCAACATGATGCATCAGTTCAAGTGAATTATCACAATAATAAATAATCGTTACAGTACGTAGCTTAGTATCTGTCATAACATCATTTCAGGCTTTTTAAGGATTAATTCAAATTTAATTTAAGTGTAGACGCAAAACCGCCACTTTACTTTGTCTCAATAAAAAAGCGCCCAAAGGCGCTTTAATAAATGAATGTTAAACACAGAATTTTTAGCTTTCTATTTTCGCATCAAGTACTTCAATTTTAGCTTTCCAAATAGCAGGACCCGTTACATGCGCTGATTCACCTAAACTGTCTACCGCAACAGTAACTGGCATATCTTCAACTTCAAATTCGTAAATAGCTTCCATTCCCATATCTTCAAAAGCGACAACTTTCGCTTTCTTAATGGCTTTAGAAACTAAATATGCCGCGCCGCCCACAGCCATTAAATATACTGACTTGTGATTTTTAATAGTTTCAACGGTTGCTGCGCCACGCTCAGCTTTACCAATGGTGCCAAGTAAACCTGTGTCAGCAAGCATCATTTCAGTAAATTTATCCATTCGTGTTGCAGTTGTTGGCCCCGCTGGACCAACTGCTTCGTCACCGATAGCATCTACAGGACCTACGTAATAAATAAATTTATCGGTAAAGTCTACTGGCAGTTTTTCGCCCTTCGCTAACATGTCTTGAATACGTTTATGAGCCGCATCACGCCCGGTTAATATGGTGCCACTCAGTAATACAGTTTCACCAGTTTTCCATGAACTAACGTCTGCCTTTTTCAAGTCATCAACGTTAACTCGGCGAACGTTTTCGCCCACTTCCCAAGTAATTTCTGGCCAATCTTCTAATTTTGGCGGAGTTAGATTCGCAGGACCCGAACCATCTAAGTGAAAGTGTACATGACGTGTTGCCGCACAATTAGGGATCATTACCACAGGTTTTGAAGCGGCATGGGTTGGCACTGAATTAATTTTAATATCAACCACAGTCGTTAAACCGCCAAGCCCTTGAGCACCAATACCTAATTTATTTACGCGTTCAAATATTTCTAAACGCAGCTTTTCTTCTGCGGTTTCTGCGCCTCGGTCAATTAACTCTTGAATATTAACAGGGTCCATTAAACTTTCTTTAGCGAGTACACCTGCTTTTTCAGCGGTACCGCCAATACCTATGCCTAACATTCCAGGCGGACACCAGCCGGCGCCCATAGTAGGCAATGTTTTGACCACCCAATCAGCAATCGAATCGCTTGGGTTTAACATTACCATTTTAGACTTATTCTCACTACCACCGCCTTTTGCGGCGATCATAATTTCAATGCCGCCACCTGGTACCATATCGATATGCACTACTGATGGCGTATTATCTTTCGTATTTATACGTGCGCCAGCTGGATCTTTTACAATAGAGGCACGCAATGGGTTATCAGGATTTAAATAAGCACGACGTGTACCTTCATCAATCATTTGTTGAACAGTTAAGTCAGTTTTATCCCATTGAACATCCATACCTACCTTGACAAAACAAGTAACTATACCTGTATCCTGACAGATAGGACGCTGGCCATGAGCCGACATGCGAGAGTTAATTAATATTTGTGCGATAGCGTCTTTTGCGGCTGTACTTTCTTCTTTATGGTATGCTTTCTCTAACGCTTGAATAAAATCAAGCGGGTGATAATAAGAAATGTATTGTAGTGCATCAGCAATACTTTCAATTAAATCTTGTTGTTTAATGATAGCCATAAGGGTCTCTTTATATGCAAATCGACAAATGTCGTTTAACAGCATTAAATACGTTACCTATTAGTATAAGATAATTTATAATGCTTGAAAGTTAAAAAATTGCCGATATCATACCCTGCTTGCTATCGAGCTACCACCCTATTATCGAGTAAACTCCACCATGTTCACTATTTCCGCAAAGCCTTTTATCGTCGACAGTTCTCGGGATATGAAAGCGATTTTTTCAGCTTTTAGCGATCAGCCTTGGGCTATGTGGCTAGACTCTTGTAGCAATAAAGTAGCAACTGACCATATTGATAGTAATTTTGACATTATGGTGTGGCAACCAGAAGTAACACTGACCACCCATGGGGAAAACACTGAGATTCATTGGCGACAAAGTCATAATAAAGAAACCAGTATAGAAAACCCATTAACCCTGATTGAAAAAATACAACAACAATGTTTTAGTGATGCTGATATTGAAGGTCATCATTTGCCTTTCAAAGCAGGCTGCTTAGGTTACTTTGCTTACGATTTAGGTAAACGTTTCGAAGTATTACCGCAACAAACAACTCAAGATATAAACCTCCCTGAAATGTCAGTGGGCATTTACTTTCAAGCACTTATTTTTGATCATAAAAAACAAGTATTATGGTTAGTTTGTCCTGAACATCAACGACAAAGCATCTCGCTTTCTATACATGAACAATTAGCAAAAGACGATTTAAAACAAAAAACGGATGATTTTTCACTAATAACTGATTGGCAATCAAATATAAATAAAGATAGCTATGATAAAAAATTCCAACAAGTACAAGATTATTTATTGTCAGGCGACTGTTATCAGATAAATTTGGCTCAGCGTTTTCATTCCCATTATCAAGGAGATGAATTCCTTGCTTATTGTGCATTACGTGAAAAAAACCAAGCACCATTTTCAGCTTTCTTGAGATTTGATGACGCCGCTATATTAAGCATATCTCCTGAACGTTTTTTACAAAAAAGTGGTAATAAAGTACAAAGTAAACCTATAAAAGGAACTAAGCCCCGCAGTACTAACACTAAAATTGATAACCAGAATGCGATTGATTTAAAAAACTCTGAAAAAGACCGAGCAGAAAACTTAATGATTGTTGATTTACTGAGAAACGACATCAGTAAGGTATGTATTCCCGGAACGGTGAAAGTCCCCAGCTTGTTTGCTATTGAAAGCTTTCCTGCTGTCCATCATCTAGTTAGCACTGTTGAAGGTGACCTAGCCCTGTCTTATAAAGCCACAGATTTATTAGCCGCTTCATTTCCAGGAGGGTCAATTACCGGTGCTCCAAAGATTAGAGCCATGGAAATTATTGATGAACTTGAACCCCATCAACGTAGCATATATTGCGGCTCAATTGGTTATATTTCAGCATGCGGCAACATGGATACTAGCATCACCATTCGCACCCTACTCTGTGAACACACTACCAATTCAGCCAAGAAAAACATCTATTGCTGGGCCGGAGGTGGTGTCGTTGCTGATTCAAAGGTAGACTGTGAATATCAGGAAACTTTCGATAAAGTCAATAAAATACTGCCGGTATTATCAGCTTTATAATATTGAATATGGCCTTTTGAAGGCTCTATTAAAGCTAAATAATTAACACGTAAAGCGAGTTAACGCATCATGACAAAAAATGAGTTTCTACATAGGTTTCAATTGTCATCATTAGCTGATTCTTTGCATCAATATCGTCATAAAGCACCGTTAAAACCTGCCGCGGTACTTATTGCGTTAATTGAAGAAAACCAGCAATTATCTGTAGTGTTTACCAAACGTGCAGCACATTTAAAACACCACCCAGGCCAAATAAGTTTTCCTGGCGGTAAGGTTGAAGATTTTGATGAAAGTTTTATCGCCGCCGCAATCAGAGAAGCCGAAGAAGAAATAGGCTTGAATAGTCACGAAATCAAAGTCATTGGTCAGCTTAATCCTTATGAGACTATCAGTGGTTATGTGGTGACTCCTATCATTGCCTTTATCAGTAAACAGCAAGATTATGTTATTGATGAAAATGAAGTTGATGAAATATTTCAAGTACCACTACAATATTTTCTTAATTTCGATAACCATTATGCAGTCAAAATTGAGCGTCAGCATCAACCTTTTTCAATTCACTTTATGCCGTTCGATCATCATAATATTTGGGGCGCTACGGCAGTAATGCTGAAAGATTTAGCCATTCATTTATCATAAACTTTAAAATAGTTTTATAATTACCTTTATAATAAAGCTGTTTTTGTTTTTCATAATGAAAGCTTTCAGTTACAATTACCGAAGATAATCCCATCTTTCAAGAAGTTTAACGAAATAAATTCAGGTTTTTAGTATGATTAGTGTATTTGATATGTTTTCCATTGGCATTGGCCCTTCCAGTTCTCATACTGTAGGCCCGATGAAAGCTGCGAAGTTATTTGTTGAACAACTTAAAAAAGATAATAAATTAACCAATGTAACACGGGTGAAATGTGAACTTTTTGGTTCATTAGGTCAAACTGGCATTGGCCATGGTACTGGCAAAGCTGTTATTTTAGGTTTGTCGGGTGAAAACCCTGATACGATTGCAGTTGAATCAATTGATACCATTCTTGAAACCGTAGTAAATAGCCAAAAGCTATCACTTAATGGTGAACACCTTGTTTCATTTCCTAAAAATGATGCCATTGTTTATCATCGACGTAAAACCTTACCTGCCCATGCTAATGCAATGACCATTTTCGCTTATGCTGAAATAGCAGGTGAAGAAAGTATTTTATTGCTAGAACAAACCTACTATTCAATAGGCGGTGGTTTTATTGTTAACGCTTGCGACTTTGAAGTTGAAAAAGACAAAGCTTTATCTCTTCATAATAATATCAAACGCCCACATTATTTCTCAACAGCAACCGAACTCATTGACGAAGCGAATGAGAAAAACATCAGCATCAGTACACTTATGATGAATAATGAAAAGTGCTTAGCTGATGAAGCAACGATTAGAAAGCAATTAGTCAATATTTGGCAAGCAATGAAAGACTGTATTGACCGTGGTATTAAAACAGAAGGGATTTTACCTGGTGGCTTAAAAGTTGCCCGCAGAGCCCCTGCTCTACATAAATCATTATCTGTTGAAAAAAACAACGATCCACTCACAGCAATGGACTGGGTAAACTTATTTGCCATGGCTGTCAATGAAGAGAATGCCGCCGGTAGCCGAGTAGTAACAGCACCAACGAATGGTGCCGCGGGTATAATTCCTGCCGTATTATGTTACTACGATAAATTTGTTAAACCTGTAGATGATGATACTTGCATACGTTATTTATTAACTGCTGCAGCAATAGGTATTTTATATAAGACCAATGCATCAATTTCTGGCGCAGAAGTAGGTTGTCAAGGTGAGGTAGGCGTAGCTTGTTCTATGGCCGCTGGCGCATTAACTGAAATAATGGGTGGTTCGCCTAATAAAGTAGAAAATGCTGCTGAAATAGGTATGGAGCATAACTTAGGCTTAACCTGTGACCCTGTCGGCGGCTTAGTACAAGTACCTTGTATAGAGCGTAACGCTATGGGGTCAGTAAAAGCCATAAATGCTTCACGTTTAGCGCTACGCGGCACAGGTAACCATAAAGTCCCTTTAGATAAAGTGATAAAAACTATGTGGGAAACGGGTAACGATATGAAAACGAAATATAAAGAAACTTCACGTGGTGGCCTAGCCGTTAACATTATCGAGTGTTAGTAGATTGATAATCAACCATCAAAATGAATCGGTTATTTTCTGACAAATAATTTTCATAACGCTTCACAAAATAAAACGGCTGTAAATAACATTTACAGCCGTTTTATTTATTCTTTCAAGCTTTGCTTAAAGAATTACCTTAAGGGTAATTCTATATTGGCAAACATTTCATCAATTTCAGTATTGTTCTTTAAAAGTACGGCTTTAGTCACTAGATCTCGATTAAGATGCGGCGCAAATCGTTCAATAAAATCAAACATATAGCCACGTAAGAAAGTTCCTCTTCTAAAACCAATCTTTGTTGTACTAGACTTAAACAAATGGCTAGCATCAATCGTAACTAAGTCGCTGTCAATTTTAGGATCGATTGCCATTGTTGCAATAACCCCTACACCTACCCCTAAACGAACATAGGTTTTAATCACATCTGCATCAGTAGCAGTAAACGCAATTTTGGGTTCAACACCGACACTGTTAAATGCAGTATCAAGCTCCGAGCGCCCGGTAAAGCCAAACACATACGTGACTAACGAATACTTAGCGAGGTCTTCAATTGTAATTGATTGCTTTTTAGCTAATGGATGATCTGGACGAACGATGATACTTCGATTCCAGTGATAACAAGGTAACATGACCAAATCGTTATACAAATGCAAAGACTCTGTAGCGATAGCAAAATCGGCATCACCTTTACCAGCGGCTTCGCTAATCTGTGCAGGTGTTCCCTGAGACATTTGCAATGAGACTTTCGAATACTTCTTCATAAACCCCTGAATAACATCAGGCAAGGCGTAACGAGCTTGAGTATGCGTAGTCGAAATACGTAATTTACCTTCATCGGGTTGAGTATGTTCACGTGCAACCGCTTTAATAGCTTCGACTTTAGATAAAATTTCAGTCGCAATATTAATGACTTCATTACCTGGCGGGGTAACATGGGTTAAATGTTTACCACTACGACCAAAAATTTGAATGCCAAGTTCATCTTCTAACATACGTACTTGCTTGCTTATACCTGGTTGCGAGGTAAACAAACTTTCTGCCGTAGCCGATACATTGAGGTTATTGTTGAGGACTTCAACAATATAACGAAGTTGCTGCAGTTTCATAATTATACTTCAGAGTGGTTATATGAATTACTTATGCCAAAAATATATACTTAAATGGAACTTTATTCCATATTAATTTTCATTTTTTTACCATTTAGTGAACATTTACCTATCAAATGTAGTTTTATTACTACAATAAACAAAGTTAATTACAATATAATTAAAACGGCAATGATAATGTAGTAATTAAATCAAAATTAATTTCTCCCCCATACCTAAGCAGACATATCTGTTGCTAATTTAGATTAGGTAAAACAGAAAAGAATCACATAAGGCTATGCTAAAGCGTACATTTTTTGTAGACTGCCTTAACGTTATTTTTTTTACAACAGAGTAGTAAATACTATGGGCATTATCATTGCTTTAATTATTGCATTAGTCATCATAGTGGTGGCGGTTGGTGCGATACAACAACACAAAGAAAAACAAGAAAAAGAAAACCGTCTTAAAGCATCTAAACAAAAAGCAATTATTGATGAAAGTGAAGAGCTTATTCTCAACCTTGCTAACTTACCGAGCAACCCAACTGTAATTAACATCCTCAATCGTCGCAGTTTAAATGCAGCAAAAGCGATGAAAGTAATTCTACCTGAATCTAAACCTATCAGAAATAAAGTTGATGAATTACAAGCAAGATTAAGTGCTTCAGAAGATTTAGCCGGAGCACACTCTGAAAAAGAAGAAAAGTTTGTACTCCCTGACAACGAACAGCAGCTTGTTAGTATTTTACAATGTATCAAACGATTGAGAGCAACGTTAAAATCAGAACAAACTAAAGGAGCGCTAGACGCTCAAACGTTCACCCATGAAGATAAAAAGCTTGATGCGATGCAACTACAAATTGGTGTTGAAAGTTTATTAAAACGTGGCAATATGGCTTATCAAAAAGAAATGCTGGGCTCAGCTCGCCAATATTTTGAAAAAGCAATGCAAACGCTATCTTCACACCCTATACAAACAGAATACACAGCCAGTAAAAAAGCTGAAGTAACAATTCAATTAGATGAAATAACTAACGCACTTAAGAGCACCAATGCTAAAGATGCGGCGAAAAAGGCCAAAGATCAAGAAGACGATTTGGATATGTTATTTCAACCCAAGAAAAAGTGGTAGTAACTTCTTATTAACAATACATCGAACCAGCATTATTGCTGGTTTTTTCTTCTAGGGATAAAATGTAAAGAATGAAAACTTCCCCCAGTTATGTCCCTGTTATTAATCTGCCCTCTTTATTACGAAAAGTTATAAAGGCATATGCATTAAAAGCTGGAATACGTGGCTGTGGTTGTGAACTATATCGTATTGGACGTTCACGGAACTGGCAACTTAAAGCAACGTTTGAACAAATAGAAAGTATAATTGATTTTATTCTCATTTCTGAAGAGCCAAGTTGGCAGTGGCTAGCAAGCTATTTAGCTAGCCAACGTCAAACATTGAGCCACGATGAACTTATCCGCATTGCAAAGTTAAAACCTGACATTACCGTTAATCAATTGATGGCCCGTACAGATTGTACTATTGCTCAGGCCAGGAAAGTAATTGATGATTTAGAGTGGCGAGAATAATAGCCAATGAGAAACTATTAACCCTGGTCAAGAACAGGTAATATAGGGACTTATCAACATTTAAAATTACGGAAAAACATGGCACTTAAAGCAACAATTAATAAAGCCACTATACATCTGTCGGATATGGACAGAAACTATTATGACACGCTCAATTTAACTATAGCCCAGCACCCTTCAGAAACGAATACCCGAATGATGGTTCGTCTGTTAGCCTTTATTTTAAACGCCAACGAAAACTTACAATTTGGTAAAGGGGTGAGTGATGAAGATGAAGCGGCAATTTGGCAAATAAACTTCTCTGAAGAAATTGAGTTATGGATAGAGCTGGGACAACTTGATGAGAAACGCATAAAAAAAGCTTGTAACCGTTCGCAGAAAGTCATTATTTATACTTTCGGAAGTAGTGCCGAAACGTGGTGGAAGCAGTCACAAAATAAATTGCGTTTATTTAATAAGCTTTCCGTTGAATGGGTTAGTCAAGAAACGTGTGACGCCTTAGCTAAGCTTGTCGGCCGCTCTATGGAATTTCAATGTAGCATTCAAGATGGTCAATTATGGTTAACTTCTGGTGAAGACACTTTGTTGATTGAAACGACAAAATTACAATAGCTATTTGATCAAAATTCCCAGTAACACTAACAATAAAAATAATGAAAGAGGAAGACAAAATGACAATAAAAAAACAACTTAAAAAAAATCGGCTAACGATGGCATTAATTACAGCCTTAACGTTACTGTCTGCTTGTAGTGAACAAGTCGCCCCAACTGCCAGCATTGCCCCGATGACATCACAACAAGTAGTAAAAGATATTACCTACCTTGCTAGTGATAATTTAAAAGGTCGAGCAAGTTTTTCAAAGGAAATTGACCAAGCAGGTGAGTTCATTAGCCAACGATTTAGTGAAATCGGTTTGGCGCCACTTGAAGGTTATAACAGCTTTAAACAAACCTTTAAAGTAACGAGTATCATGCCTAACGCTTTAACTATGACCTTAAATGGAAAAAATATTGAAGCAGAAAATTTAGCAATGGCTAGCACTATCGCTGAAATTTCATGGAAAAACATCAGCGATGTTAATACACATATTATTGGTGAAAACGATAATATGCGTGAAGTCATCGGAAAACTGAATCAAGACGGTGGCCAGCATTTAGTGATTATTCACTCTGCTCATGCCAAAATGTTTGCTGGTTATAGAGGTTATTTCCAACGTGGACTAACCAAGTTAAATCTTGAACATCAAGGCGCGATCATCATGGTCTTAGCTGATGACAATAAAGCCAGTTCTATAGAAGTTAACGCAACGACAACAATAGCTGAAAAAACATTAACCAATATTGTTGCAATTTTACCGGGTACAGACAAAAAACCTGCCACAGCTAAAGAAGTTATTTTGTATTCGTCACATTATGATCATTTAGGCCTGACACCTGACGGTAAAGAAGTATTCAATGGTGCTGATGACGATGCATCTGGCACATCTGCCGTTATTAACTTAGCTCAACACTTTGCTAGCAAAGGCAATAATAAGCGTACCTTAATGTTTAGTGCTTTCACTGCAGAAGAAATTGGCGGTTTTGGCTCTAAGTACTTTTCACAGCAATTGAATCCTGATGATATCGTTGCCATGATAAACATTGAAATGATCGGTAAACCATCAAAATTTGGCGCTGGCACTGTGTGGATGACAGGTATGGAACGCTCTAATTTAGGGGCGTTACTTAATGAAAGCTTGAAAACTAAAAATACTGAAGTGTATAAAGACCCTTACCCTAAACAAGGTCTGTTTTACCGCTCTGACAATGCAACACTCGCTCGCTTAGGTGTTCCGGCACATAGTTTTAGTAGTACGCAGTTAGATAAAGATCAGCATTATCATCAAACGTCTGATGACATTAACAGTTTAGATTTAGACTCTATGTATAAAGTTATTGAATCCTTATCAGTGGCTACCCAAGGCCTAGTTGATGGCACGATAACGCCAACACGTATCGACGTAAATAAAGTACGTCGTCAAGGTAAAATTTACTAAAAATCCTTGTTTGTAAAACTAAAAAAACCAGCAATGTTGCTGGTTTTTTTAGTTATAGTGCCAACGTTAAGGCTGACAACACATTTGATATTCGAATTCATTTTGCCCAGTAACCACAAAGCCGTGACGTAAATATAACGAGATAACGGGATTAGATAAAAGTACATTCAGCGTCAGTGGTAACCCTAATCGTTTTGCTTTCGCTTTAGCTAACGTCAATACTTTGCTCCCTATACCTCTCCCTTGATATATCGGTGATATTTGCAACTGCCTAAGGTGTAATTTATCTGTAAGCAATCCTAATTTTATTAAACCTATCGGTTGCTTATCCAATAAAATAATTGACGAATCATTAAAGTACTCATTAATCCGATCTAAGTGCTGGCGTTCAGATAAATTCAATCCTGCCGCGATTAAGTGATCGCCCATAGAGGCTTTTCTTAATCTTAATAAGAAAGGTATATCCTCTTGCTGCGCTTGACGGAAGCCGATGGTTATTTTTTTATCAATTTGCATAGTTTTTACTATAATGTTTTTTTACTAAATCGCCCCATTGATAAATGGCTAACCCGGTAATAATCGCAAAGGCTCCCACCACTAAATTAGTATTAATCACTTCATTATTCAGTATCGCACCGAGTGAAATAGCAACCACAGGCGTGATCATGGTAATTAAGGCAACTGTGCTGGCTTTCAATCGTTGCAATACATAAAAGTAAGCAATAAATCCGACTAACGAACCTATTACCCCTAAGTAAATAACACTGAATATTGACTTGTTACTCCATGTTTCATAAGGCACATTTCCATCAAAAATCAACCAAACCATGATAAAAAGAGGGATACTAAATAATAAAGTACCTACGGTTGTTGCCATAGGATTAATAGCGACTTCAACGCTTTTTACTAATACGCCACTTAAACTAAAGAAACTCACCGCGATCAACACCGAAATCACACCAATATATGCGTCTTCTGCTAATGATATTTTGTCATAACAAACAATTGCCAACCCTGAGATAGCAACAAACAAAGCCAGTTTTTTCGCTAATGATAATGACGCTTCAGCTAAAATTCGCTTACTAAGTACACCTGATAATATGGGCGACAAACCAAATATCAACGACATGAGCCCAGAAGAAATGTAACCCGCGGCTACATAAGAAAATAACATTCCACCAAAGACACCGATAGATGAAAAACTATAAAGTCTTAGTGCCTGCTTATGCCAAGGAAACTCAATTTTGAACACTTTCAATAATAACAATCCAGGAATAACCGCAATCATCATACGCAATAAAACAGCAAGCGTGGGATGAATGGTTTCGCTACTCCACACAATGCCTAATGGTGTGGTTGACCAAATAATAATGACGGCAAGATAGGCGATAGGAACTGACATTTTAGAACTCCTTAAAGTGTTTTAAATTGAATAATTTAGCGGGAGAAAAACACTGAAGAGAAAAACATCGTAACCACAGTGTGAGACTGTGGCCAAAAAAGTTAACTACTTTTACTTAGTAACACCACAATAATTCGTTGCCATAGCAAAGGCATACCAACGATTGACTATGACAGTCAGTCTATTTTGGTAGAGGCAATTCTTAATAGTATTAAGGGCTATGGTTAACATGTTAATTACGGTTCTTTAAAAAGTAAATTATATAAATATAAAACGCACACTAGTATGCGATAAGAAATAATGGCGATATTATTCAGTTAAGTCAATAACCGATAACAAATAAAATTTTCTCTCAGGTAATATAAAATGGATAGTTATCTGGTAGAGCCGCTAGTTATACTTTTTAATGCCTCTTCATCGACGTGTATGGGTGCACTAATGCCTTGGAAGATAGGGGCCTGAGAAAGGCCTTGCAGCTACGTCACTGCGTTATTGCCTATATGGATTTAGGTACTTATGATTTGTCTGGAACAAAAATCATGACCGTTGACGTTCAAGGATGCACTAATGCCTTGAAGGACAGAATGTCTGAGAAAGGCCATCCTGAACATATACGCTCCTACGCATCCATGCCTCCGCGTTATACCGTTCATCCTGAACATATACGCTCCTACGCATCCATACCTCCGCGTTATACCGTTCATCCTGAACATATACGCTCCTACGCATCCATGCCTCCGCGTTATACCGTTCATCCTGAACATATACGCTCCTACGCATCCATGCCTTCGCGTTATACCGTTCATCCTGAACATATACGCTCCTACGCATCCATGCCTCCGCGTTATACCGTTCATCCTGAACATAAAAACCCCTTCGATTGAAGGGATTTTAGAAGAAATAAATCTTATTAAGCTTTTTTCAAATACGCCGAAACTAACACAATGCGGGTACCGTTTACTTTACCTTCAATGTGCTCGGGGTTATCGGTTAACGTAATACCACGTACCATAGTACCCTGCTTTGCTGTAAAATTCGCGCCTTTTACTTTTAAATCTTTAATTAAGGTAACGTCGTCACCATCTTGTAATTCAGTGCCGTTACTATCACGAGTTGGACCTTCACGCTCTGCCGCAGCAATACCTTGCTCAGCCCACGTTTTTACATCATCTTCCATGTAAATCATTTCTAGAGCATCTTGTGCCCAGCTTTCAGATGAAAGTTTATGAAGCATTCGATACGACATAACCTGTACTGATGGTTCTTGATTCCACATACTGTCATTTAAACAACGCCAGTGATTAACGTCTAATGCTGTGTCGCCATTAATTTGAGCCGTACACACACCACAAAGGTACACACACTGCTGAGCACTTAAATCACTGGTTGGCGGCACTGGGAATACAGTTAAGCTGTCAGTTGATGTACATAATTCACAGCTAGCATTACTGCGTGCTTTTAAAGCATTTTCGGTAGGCATAATATTATTCCGCTAAATTTGGAGAGTATATTTTTGGGCTATTATGCCTGTAAATACAGTGGTTCGCTAGGCACTTAAATGCAATAACGATGAACGCCCTTGATACTGCACATTATTATATTGATTGATCATCTGCTGAATAGTTAACTGGGCAATAGTTTCTGGCACTGGTTGAATTTCAACATCACCGGGCACGTTAGGTTTATAAAAGAAGTCAGGTTTATTAATATCATCGCCCCTTAGTTTCGTTTCTTGTTCAAATAACGAAATATATTTACCCGACAGGCTTTCATTATTCATTAAGCTCAGGGTTGTATCACCAGTACTTTCACCCGTTGCAGAAACAACATAGGCATTTAGCACAGCTTTTTGTGATTCAATATATTGTTGCTGTAAACCTAACTGCCAAAGGCTTTGTTTTTTAGCTTGAATATCAACACTAGTTTCATTGATTTTATCTTGAACGGCATTAGTGACGAGATGTTCGAGTTCATAAATTGACATGCTAGGAATAAATTCATTTTCCCTATTCGCTGTTCGAAATGATGGTACTTGACTATGTAGTAGCTTGGTTGAAAAATTATTTGATTGCTTACTTGTTTGATGTATGGGGGTAACAGCAGTAGTCAGTGGTTTTTCAGTAGGAACCACTGAAATATTATAAGGGTTAATAACTAAAGAGCGAGAGAGTGAATTCATCATAATAACCGTCATCAAGTAATAATTTAATGACGGTATTTTAATCAATGATAAAGGCTAGTTTGTAAAGCTTTGTTACTTTCAACAGCTAAATTGCAACAAAGCCATATTCCTTACATCACTTATTCTAAATTTTTAGTGATATGGTGCGAAGCAGCGGCAGTAAACACAACATCTGTAGAGCTATTTAGTGCAGTTTCAGCTGAATCTTGAATAACACCAATAATGAACCCTATCGCAACAACTTGCATCGCAATATCGGTGTTGATACCAAACAAACCACAAGCTAATGGAATTAGTAACAAAGAGCCACCCGCAACACCTGAGGCCCCACAAGCTGAAACTGAAGCTATAATACTTAGTAAAAGAGCCGTGGCAAAGTCCACTTCAATATTTAAAGTATTTGCTGTAGCAAGTGTTAAAACGGTAATAGTAATAGCGGCCCCTGCCATGTTAATCGTAGCGCCTAATGGAATAGAAACAGAGTAGGTATCTTCATGTAAATCAAGCTTTTCACACAACTCCATATTTACCGGGATATTGGCAGCAGAACTACGAGTAAAAAATGCAGTTATACCCGACTCTTTTAAACAAGTCAGCACTAATGGATAAGGATTTTTACGCATAATAAAATAAACAATCAAAGGGTTTACTATAAGGGCAATGATTAACATAGACCCTAAAAGCACTACAACTAAATCGCGAAACTCGTTGAGTGTATCAAAACCTGTAGTTGCCACTGTGTTAGCAACTAAGCCCATAATACCTAAAGGTGCAAAACGAATAACCAATCTTACAACACTTGAAATCGCTTCAGCAAAATCGTGAACCATGACCTTTGTTGATTCACTTCCCTTTTTTAAAGCAAATCCTAAACCTAAGCCCCAGGCTAATATGCCAATGAAGTTTCCGGTAACAACCGCATTAAAAGGGTTATCGACAATTTTAAACGCCAATGTTGATAATACTTCACCTAGCCCTTGTGGTGGGTTCGCGCTTGCGCCGGCTAAATCTAAAGTTAGCTGCACAGGAAAAGCAAAACTTAACATTACAGCAACTAATGCAGCACTAATTGTGCCGAGCAAATAAAGCCCAACAATTGGCTTTAATTTGGCATCACTATTCGCTTTTTGATTAGCAATCGATGAAGCAACTAATACGAGGACTAATATCGGTGCGACCGCTTTTAGAGCACTAACAAATAGACTTCCCAATATTGAAAAAGACTGCGCAATTTCAGGAGAGATTAGTGCCAGAGAAATACCAAAAATGATGGCAATAATAATTTGATTAACGATATTAATAGCTTTCACTTTCTCAAACAGTGACTTACTTTCTAGCTGAATATTTTCTGTTGTCATAATGTTTTATGTTTCTTATTTTAGTTATAAAAGTCGAAGGTGTCTTTCGATTAAGATTTTTACCACTTAATCACAAAGACTGTCTAGTAGTAATTCGGTGTATGGCAATATAAAAAGGATAATTAGCTTTCCCAGGCAATAACAAGTCCTTCGGATGTTTCGTTACCTAAATACTCCTTACAAACAAATTGTCCTATTACAGCCACAAGAACACCATCATAAAATAAGAATGGTGTTCTTTTTCGAAGCCAAGGTGGGATAGCTAATTCTTGAAGAACTTTTTTTAGCGATCGTGAATGCTGTCGATACTGGGGCGAACACTTAGGGTTTTGGTGCACAAAGCTAATAGATACAATCTGTTCCGGCTTCGGCGCAAGAATAGTAGCCTGCCAACAATGCTTTTGATGTTCTTTTGCTTCATCTACACTGAAAGTTAGATTACCTAAATTATCTGGTAATGCTAATGTCTTTGTTTCGGTGAGTTCTGCTAAGTTAACCGTTTCTTGCCATGAAGACAGGTCTTTAAAAATGTCCGTTAAATGCAGCTCGTTCTTATAGCGCCTTAAACAGCAATTGGCTAACTGTACCATCGGCGACTTATCACCTTCAGCAGACAGTTGTAGACGAATTTGTTGTAACTGCTGGCTGCTGGGCATTAGAATATTATGCACAGACAGAAAGTATCGCAGCGTATTATTAAAGCGTGCTTGAGTAAGTGCTAATAACGCAGCAGTATCAAGAATGTTTTTGGAAAACTGACTTTTTACTAAGTCTTGTTGTGCTAATTCATCTAATAACTGCTGCGCTTCAAAGCAATGCTCAGCACTACGAGCTATCGTGCTATTTATACTTGGCCAACGTTGCGTTAATTTAGGTAAAATTTGATGACGTAAAAAATTACGGTCAAAGCGCTCATCAATATTAGACTCATCTTCAATCCAAGAGAGTTGATGTTTTTTTGCATAACGCTCGATATCTGCACGAGAAAAATTGAGTAAAGGTCTAACTAATAATTGTTGGCCTAGTTCCATCTCTTGCTGCATAGCAGATAATCCCTTTAAACCAGAGCCTCTTTTGAGCGCCAGTAAAAATGTTTCAACTTGATCGTCACTATGATGGCCCGTAACAATTAAATCGCCGTCTGTCGCGCTCGACTTCAATGCGTTATACCTTGCATCACGAGCAAGTGCTTCTAGGCTTTTTTGTGCTTGCACTTTTACGTTCACGCAGACGATTTCTAATGGGATGTTAAGTTGCTGGCACTGCTTGGTCGCAAAGTCTTGCCATTGAGCTGAGTTTTCACTTAAGCCATGATCAACATGACAAACGCGAAGTAATGATTTCAAACGGTTTTGATTTTTTAATGAGGCAAGGCAATGCAAAAGAACTTGTGAATCAACCCCGCCGCTGTATGCGATTAGGATGTTTCTTTTTGCATGATTTAAAAAAAATGATTCAACGTATGATTCGATAGACAACATAAAATATGGGCTATTTATAAACAAAAATGCAAACATGTAATGTTTGCATTTTTGTTATTTATTGGAATAAACGATTAACAATAACCGAAAGACATTAACCTGTCGTAACGTTTTTCAATTAATTCGTCTTTTGTTAAGCCTTCTAATTCAGCAAGGTTAGTTTTTAATGCTTGTTTTAAGTTAGCCGCCATAATATCCATATCACGGTGTGCACCGCCTAAAGGCTCTTCAACTATGTTATCAATAAGCTCTAATTCTTTAATACGCTTTGCTGTGATCCCCATAGCTTCAGCTGCTGTAGGTGCTTTTTCTGCAGTTTTCCATAAGATAGAAGCACAGCCTTCAGGTGAAATAACTGAATATGTAGAGTATTCCAACATGTTAACACGATCACCAACACCAATAGCTAAAGCACCACCGGAACCACCTTCACCAATAACAGTACAAATAATAGGCACCGACAAACGCGCCATCACCTTTAGGTTAGTTGCAATAGCTTCACTTTGACCACGCTCTTCTGCACCAATACCAGGGTATGCACCCGGTGTGTCAATGAAAGTAATAATTGGCATATTAAAACGCTCAGCCATTTCCATTAGACGCAATGCCTTACGGTAACCTTCAGGTCGAGGCATACCAAAATTACGTTTAACTTTTTCAGCCGTTGAGCGGCCTTTTTGATGACCAATAACCATTACTGGTTTTCCATCTAAACGTGCGGTGCCACCGACAATTGCACGATCATCTGCGTAATGTCTATCACCTGCAAGTTCATCAAATTCAGTGAATATACGTGGCAAATAATCAAGTGTATACGGACGTTGTGGATGACGAGCTACACGAGCAGTTTGCCAAGGGTCAAGATCAGAGAAAATCTTTTTCGTTAATTCTGCATTTTTACCACGTAATTGAGTAATTTGCTCTTCAAGGTCAAGGTCTAATTCCTGACCGTTATTCACTAACTGTAACTCTTCAATCTTTGCATCAAGCTCAGCTATCGGTTGCTCGAAATCTAAAAAATTTAATGACATATGATTATTCTTACCTATGTTCTCTGCCGTTCCATTGTTAACAGCATGATTGTTCAAATAGAGTACTTAATAGTTAAGCGTTAACTATTAAGTCGATAACAAAGTCTCAACCGACATTGTTATAATTTATTTATTATGGTTAACAATAAGTTACCATTTCAGGTCATCTAAATTACTTGAACCTTAAAGCAACATCTTCGTCACCTAATAAAGTTTTCAATTCATGTAATAGAGGATCTGCTGGCGTTACTCGCCATTGTACGCCCAATTCTAGCATAGCTTTTGCTTCATCTCTTTGATAAAACAATCGAATTGGACAGGTACCGTCTTTATACGGTGTTAATACCTCAGTAAACTTTTCAATAAAACCTTCACCAGCTTTAGTTTTATTGACATTTATATCTACTGATTTTACATAGTTTTCCCGAGCATCTGCAACGGTCATGATATCCCGGGCGGTCATTGTAATGCCTCCAGAGTATTCATCAAAGCTGACCTGTCCGCTACAAACCAAAATAGCATCACTAACAAGTATTTCAGCAAACTTATCATAGTCGTCTGGGAATAGTCTAATATCCATACGAGAACTTTTATCGTCAAGCGTTACAAGTGCCCATCGTCTGCCGCGCTTATTTACCATTACCCTTACCCCTAAGACTAAACCAACGGCAACAGTGGTTTTGTCTTTACTGGTAGCTTGTAGACTAACTAAACGGCCAGTGGCGTAATGCTTAATTTCAGCCAGGAAACGATTGATGGGATGGCCAGTTAAATATAAGCCTAGCGTTTCTTTTTCACCATTGAGCCAAACTTCTTCGGCCCACATTGGCACATTTTTAAATGCTTGTCGGGTATCTTCTGGTTCTTCATTGATTAAACCAAACAAGTCATTTTGACCGACGGCTTGTGCCTTAGCATGTTGATCTGAGGCTTTAATTGCTTCTGGTAATGTAGCAAATAAAACAGCTCGATGTGGCTCTTCTTTACCATTAATCATTTTTTTAGGCCCAAGGCTATCCATTGCCCCCGCTTTTACGAGTTTTTCTAATACACGCTTATTGATTTTTTTCAGGTCAAGACGAGCACAAAAATCAAAAAGGTCGAGGAATTCCCCTCCTTCCTCACGAGCAGCAATAATAGCTTCGATCGGCCCCTCACCCACGCCTTTTACCGCGCCAATACCATAGACAATTTGATCTTGCTCATTGACAGTAAATTTATATTGGCCTGCATTAACATCAGGAGGAAGTAAGTCTATGCCCATATTTCCACACTCATCGACAAGGATTACAATTTTATCTGTATTATCCATATCAGCTGACATTACGGCTGCCATAAATGGTGCAGGAAAATGGGTTTTCATCCACAGCGTTTGATATGACACAAGAGCGTAAGCGGCTGAGTGTGACTTATTAAAACCATAACCAGCGAATTTTTCAACGAGATCGAAAATCTTCATGGCGAGCTCACCATCAACACCGCGATTTATCGCTCCTTGTTCAAAACCTTCCCGCTGTTTCGCCATTTCTTCCGGTTTTTTCTTACCCATAGCACGACGAAGCATATCGGCGCCACCGAGCGAGTAACCAGCCAAGACTTGTGCGATTTGCATAACCTGCTCTTGGTATAAAATAATACCGTAGGTAGGTTCTAAAATTGGCTTTAAGTCAAGATGTTGCCATGTAGCATCTGGATAACTAACTTCTTCACGCCCATGCTTACGTTCGATGAAGTTATCAACCATGCCTGACTGTAGGGGGCCAGGTCTAAACAATGCAACGAGTGCAATAATATCTTCAAAGCAATCTGGCTTTAACTTTGCTATCAGCGATTTCATGCCACTCGACTCAAGCTGAAAAACAGCCGTTGTCTCAGACTTTAATAACACTTTAAAGCTAGCTGGATCTTCTAAATGAATACTCGCAATATCGATCGGTTCTTTGCCTTCCTTTAACAATTTCACATCAGCCATTTCAATAGCCCACTGTAAAATGGTTAATGTTCGAAGTCCTAAGAAATCAAATTTAACTAAGCCTGCATCTTCAACATCATTTTTATCAAATTGCGTGACCGGATTCTTCCCTTCCTCATCACAATAAAGCGGTGCAAAATCAGTAATGGTGGTTGGCGAAATAACCACGCCACCGGCATGTTTACCGGCATTACGTGTGGTACCTTCTAAGATACGACACATGTCAATTAAGTCTTTTACTTCACTGTCTTGTGCATAAGCTTCAGGTAATTTGGGCTCTTCTTCAAATGCCTTGGCTAAAGTCATCCCTGGGGTTGGTGGTATCAGTTTTGAGATCCTGTCAACAAAACCATAGGGGTGCCCCAATACACGGCCAACATCGCGAATAACCGCTTTTGCCGCCATGGTACCGAAGGTAATAATTTGTGAAACGGCATCACGACCATATAATTCAGCAGTATGATCAATGACTTCATCACGTCTATCCATGCAAAAGTCGACATCAAAATCGGGCATAGATACACGTTCAGGGTTCAAGAAACGCTCAAAAAGCAAATCATATTCAAGCGGGTCTAAGTCGGTAATTTTTTGTGCATAGGCAACAAGTGATCCAGCACCAGAGCCTCGTCCAGGGCCAACAGGAATATTGTTATCTTTGCTCCACTGGATAAACTCCATCACAATCAAGAAATAACCGGGGAACCCCATGTTATTGATAACTTCTAGCTCTATAGCTAAACGTTCGTCGTAAGGTTTACGCTTTTCAGCAAAGTCATCCGCATCTTTATCAAAGATAAACTCTAAGCGTTCTTGCAAGCCTTCTTCGGAAACTTTTACTAAGAAGTCTTCTATTGATAAGCCTTCAGTGGGAAAATCCGGTAATACATATTCACCTAACGTCACTGTAACATTACAACGTTTAGCGATTTCCACTGTATTTTCAAGGGCTTCAGGGATGTCTGAAAACAGTTCACACATTTCAGCTTCACTGCGTAAGTATTGTTCTTTGGAATACTTTTTAGGACGACGTTTGTCATCGAGCGTGAAACCGTCATGTATCGCGACACGTATTTCATGAGCGTCAAATCGCTCAGGAGATATGAACATCACTTCATTAGTGGCAACAACAGGAAGTCCATGTTTGTCGGCAAGTTCAACCGCCAAATGAATAAAGTTTTCTTCATTTTCTCGGTTTGTTCTAATTAATTCGAGATAAAAACGTTCAGGGAAATATTGCTGATAAAATTTTACCATTTCATCAACAAGTTCAATATTTCCTTTAATCAGCGCTTTACCAATATCTCCTTCTCGGCCAGCAGATAAAAGCAGCAAACCTGACGCATATTCGATTAACCACGTCTTGTCGATAACCGCTTTACCTTGAATATGACCACGTAAATATGCTTGAGAAATGAGCTCAGTTAGATTTTTATAACCGACATTATCAGTCGCTAATACAACAATTCGTGAAAGTTCGTCTTCTAATTCATCACTCTTAACCCAAAAATCACAACCGATTATGGGTTTGATACCGGCTCCATGAGCGGCATGATAATACTTAACCAAACCACAAAGGTTAGTTTGATCAGTTAGCGCAAGGGCTGGCATGCCTAAGTCGCTTGCTTTCGCAATTATAGGTTTAACTTTATTCAAACCATCGCACATAGAATAATCACTGTGCACGCGCAAATGAATAAACTTTGGTTGTGGTATTGGTTGGGATTTTTCTTGCGCTGAATCTTGTGTCTCGACCAATCCTTGCTCTGACATTAGCACTTCACCTGAGTGTCGTCCGCAATGATTTTGGTCGGGAGAACTCCTTGCATAGCTATAACTTTAGCTACAGGTTTAAAACTTGCACGGTAGCAATCAAGTACACCGTGTTCAACGATTTTATCTAAATGTGCTTTAGTTGGGTAACCTTTGTGTTTGGCAAAACCATATTCAGGATGCAATTCATCTAAAGCCAGCATTTCGTCGTCACGCACGACTTTAGCTAATATAGATGCTGCGCTTATTTCACTAACACGATCATCGCCTTTAACAACAGATTGAGAGGCTATATTCCCGTTACTACTCATAAAAATTGGACAACGATTACCATCAACTAATACATAGTCTGGCGTAACTGATAATTCTTGAACAGCTCTTTGCATCGCGAGCATGGTTGCATGAAGTATATTTAAGGTGTCAATTTCTTCAGGTGTTGCTCGCCCGATTGCCCATGAGATAGCTTTTGCTTTTATTTCAACAGACAGTGATTGTCGTTTTTTATCTGATAGCTTTTTTGAATCCATTAACCCTTCGATCGGGTTTTCAGGATCAAGAATAACGGCAGCGGTAACCACATCGCCAACTAGAGGTCCGCGACCCACTTCATCAACACCGGCAATACAGTAGGCAATAGGATATTCAAAAGCAGGAAAAACCTTTTTCGGTTTTGTCACTTTTTTGATTTTGGCTTTATCGGTATCAGGGGAAGTTGTGTTACTCATTTTGACATTAAATCCATAACTGCTTTCGCAGCTTGTTTACTGGCATTTTTCTTTAGTGCGAGGTGAATATTCATGTATTCATCTTTAAGTGAAGTTTGGTCTTGATATAGACGCTCTTGCACTAAAGGTATGATGTTATCAATGTTAACTTTACTCTGTAATAATTCAGGGACTAAAGATTTTTTAGTCAATAAATTAGGTAATGAAAACCACTTTAGTTTAACTAGACCTTTAAACATGTGATAAGTAAACGCATTGAATTTGTAACAAATAACCATTGGACGTTTTACGAGTGCAGCTTCTAGAGTAACGGTACCTGATGCCATCAATAAGCAATCACTTGCGGCAATAACTTGCTGAGTTTTATTAGTAATAATAGTCACAGCCAAATTCGGTGCTATTTTTTCTTTTAGTTGATTAAATTGCTCGGTTCTTTTTTCGCTAATCATCGGAACAATAAAATGTAATTCTGAGTCTTGTTCTAAAAGCTGTGCTGCAGAAAGTAAAAAAGGTTCAGCTAAACGAGATAATTCACCGCCACGACTACCGGGCATAAGCGCGAGAATTTTTTTATTAAGCGGTAAATCTAACGCTTGTCTTGCTTCAACTTTATCAGATGATAATGGAATATCATCGGCTAGCGGATGACCTACAAATGTACAGGGAACTTCATATTTATCATAAAACTCTTTTTCAAACGGTAGCAAAGACAAAACCATATCAGTCGCAGCTTCAATTTTAAAAATACGTTTTTCACGCCACGCCCACACTGATGGACTGACATAATGAATCGTTTTAATTCCACGTTTTTTCAGAATGAGCTCTAGGCGTAAATTAAAATCAGGAGCATCAATACCAATAAATACATCGGGCATATTTTCAATAAAATGAGCAGCTAAACAATCTTTTACATGAAATAAACGCTTAAGACGTCCTAACACTTCAAAGATGCCCATCACTGAGAGCTCTTCCATTTCAAATAGACTCTCAAAGCCTAACGCTTGCATTTTAGGACCACCAATACCCATAAATTTAGCGTTAGGGTATGCGCACATTAATGATGACATGAGGCCAGCACCTAAGGTATCTCCTGAATGCTCACCGACGACAATTCCAAAAACGGGACTAAGTCCAGAAGTAGAGTCACTTTCTCTTGATGGTGCTTTAGGAATAACCTGGTTTTCTAAAGTGTCGTTCATTAAGGTTCTCTACTACTTATATACTATGGCTGATGTTATGGCTGTTAACGCGCAATACCGCGACTTGAGTTTCTTATAAAGTCGGCGAAAAAAGTCAACTCTGGCATGTCATCAGCTAAAGCTTCTACGTTAACTAGGGCTTCATTAACATTTAAACCTTTCCGATAAACTTCTTTATAAGCGCGCTTAATCATTAAAATAACATTCTTATCGAAACCTCTACGTTTCAACCCTTCAGAATTCAAACCAAAAGGTGAAGCAGGTTGTCCAGAAACCATTAAATAAGGTGGAATATCTTTTAATATGAGGGTATTGGCCGCAACAAAACTATGCGCGCCAATATGGCAAAATTGATGTACACCTGTCATACCACCTAATATCGCATAATCACCGACATGCACATGACCGGCAATAGAAGCATTATTAGCTAAAATACAGTGATTACCTACAACACAATCATGAGCTACATGTGTGTAAGCCATAAATAAGTTGTTGCTGCCAATTTTTGTTAAGCTGTTATCTTGAATCGTACCACGGTGTACTGTACAAGACTCACGAAAAACATTGTTGTCACCAATGGTTAATTCAGTAAGCTCGCCCGCATACTTCAGATCTTGACAATCCTCACCGATACTCGCAAATTGAAAGAACTGATTGCCTTGACCAATAGTTGTTGGGCCTTTGATGACAACATGAGAATTAATAACACAGTTGTCACCAATAACGACATCTTTAGCAATATATGTCCAAGGACCAATACGTACATTTCTGCCGATCGTGGCACCATCTTCGATTATTGCTTGTGGATGTATTAAATTCTCGTTGTTAGTCGTCAAAATTTATACCACTCTTCTTGCACACATGAGTTCTGCAGAGCAGACGACTTTACCATCTACTTTTGCTTCTCCATAAAATTTCCACATACCACGGCGCTCTTTTATAAATTCTACATGCAAATGCATGGTATCGCCGGGTACTACAGGTTTTTTAAATTTAGCTTTATCAATAGATGCAAATAAATACATTTCATTTTCATCTCGACCATTTGTACTTTTAAAACCAAGAATACCCGTTGCTTGCGCTAATGCTTCAAGAATCATTACACCTGGGAAAATTGGCAGTTCAGGGAAATGACCATTAAATACCGGTTCGTTAATTGAAACATTTTTAATCGCATGCAATGATTTCATTGGCTGGTAATCTAAAACGCGATCAACCAATAACATGGGGTACCTATGTGGCAACAATGCTTTAATTTCTGCAATTTCAAGGGTGTTTTTTGCTAATTCCAACAGATTATTCCTTTTCAATAATTGTGTTTAAGTGCTCTATATCATGCTCTGCACTTTTTATGCGCGTTAGTATACTGTCTAATTTACGAATTCTTGCGTTATTTTTACGCCACTCTTTATTAGGCTGACATGGCATACCAGAAGAATAAACACCTGATTCACTAATATTCTTTGTCACCATAGCCATACCCGTAAACACAATTCCGTCACCAACTTCAATGTGACCATTTATACCAACAAGACCGGCAATAACACAGTTTTTGCCAATCGTGGTGCTACCAGCTATAACACTACAGGCTGCCATAGCGGTATTTTCACCGATCACTACATTATGAGCAATCTGAATTTGATTATCTAAAATAACACCATCTTTAATAACGGTATTTTCAAGAGCACCACGATCAATCGTTGTACTTGCGCCAATTTCTACATTATCACCAATAACCACGGTACCAAGCTGAGGGATTTTCAACCATTGCCCTTCATTATTTGCATATCCAAATCCATCAGAACCAATCACTGTATTTGCTTGAATTAGACAATTACGTCCGATTTCAACACGGTGATAAATACTCACATTTGCCCAAAGTTTAGTTTGATCCCCTATCTTAGCTTGGGTACCAATAAAGCAACCTGCGCCTATAATAGCATTATCAGCAATAACAACACCTTGTTCTATAACTGCGTTCGCACCAATAGCAACGTTTTCTCCTATAGAAACATCATCAGCGATTTGAGCAGAAGGATGGATGTTTTGCGCAGGCTTTGGCGTAGTGTCTAATAATTGTGCCGTGAGCGCATACCCTAAATAAGGGTTATCCATGACTAAAGCGTTAGTTTTACAATTACTTAGACTTTGGCTCGAAATAATAACCGCACCAGCATTTGTCGTTGAAAGTTGTTGGTTATATTTTTTATTGGCTAAAAATGAGATTTGCTGGGCATTAGCTGTTGATAACGTAGCAAGCGAGTCAATTAAATAGTTTTCATCACCGTGGACTTTTGCATCAATTTTGTCAGCGAGTTGTTTGAGAGTATAAGACATAAGCACTTAATATTATTATGGATGCTAATAAAAGCATAGCTGGAAAAGGATCTAAAACCAATATGATATTTTTGAGGCTATAAACAAAACTTGCAACTAGTATTATTAATAATAGTTGCAAGCTTATTGGCGATAACCTTTTGCTAAATAAAGTTCTAGCAAATGTAAATGTTGTTATTTAAGTTTACTAACTTGCTCAACAACTTTATCAGTAATACTTGTTTCAGGTTTAGAAAAAACAACCGCTTGTTGCTCAAGAACAAGATCGTATTTTCCTTTAGTTGCGATGTTATCGATAGCTTGACGTACTAATGCAATAATTTTATTGGTTTCTTCATTTTTCCGAAGACCGGTAGCTTGTTGAAAAACTTTGCCTTTAGCTTGGTAGTCTTGATATAAAGTTGCGATTTGAGCTTGTAAATCTTCTTTTTCTTTAGCACTCATTAACGAGCCATCACGCTTTTGCTTTTCTTGATAATATTTCATATCTTTTTCTAACTGTAGAAGTACAGCTTTGTCGTCTTTAAATTCAGCTTCTAAACTTTGCATAATGCTAGCTGTTTGAGGAATTTTCCCCATAACTTCTTGGAAATTAACAACTGCGATTTTTTGATCTGCAGCCATAACTGAACTTGCTAATAACAAACTTGATGCAACTGCTGTACAAGCAATAGTCTTAATGAATTTTTTCAATTTTATCTCCAAAATATTATTTCTGACGTAACCATGAGAGGTTACACTAATTTTTATAATTATCTTTTAATTGCTATGGGGGCTAACTTATCGAAATAAACCCCGAAATGAAAAATTTAATCAAAATCAATTAAATTTTTCACCTATTACTTTTAACAAAAGTTAAAAAGTCTTACCAATGTTAAAGCTAAAGAATTCCTTATCATCGTCTTTCTCTGATTTTAATGCCTTAGCAAAACTAAAAATCATTGGACCCATTGGCGATAACCACTGGATAGACAAACCCGCCGAACTTCTGTAACGACCAACATCAGAGTAATCATCTATTTTTTCAAATTCAACTGTGGCTAGATCATCATAGTCATTCATATCAAACTCAGTATCCCAAACATTGCCCGCATCGATAAAGAAGCTCGTTCGAACACTATTTGAGAACCCTTCATCAACAAACGGTGTTGGTACGATAAGTTCAATACCTGCAACCACTATCGCGTTCCCACCCACAGACTTCTCGGATGCGTTGATATAATCATGATCAGGACCTAAACAACAGCCACTTCCGCCTTCAACAGGGTCTGGTGAACCCGAAATCGGCGTAGGGTATCGAAATACAGCTCGTGGACCAACAATGTTATTTTCAAAGCCACGTAAGGTGTCAGAACCACCAGCTCTAAAGTTCTCCCAAAAAGGTAGTATTTGATCATTGCCACCAACGGAGCCATAACCATTACCATATCCGGCATTAAACCTTGTGAGTACAGTCCAACGTTGATCATTAGTTAAAGGAAAGTACCATTTAGTATCAAGATTTACTTTAAAGTAATTAACATCCGAGTTTGGCGTAGTCGCTTTAAGAGATAAACTTTGACTAGATCCAGAGGTAGGGAAAGTACCACGGTTTAATGTTGTTCTTGAGATGCCCAACGTGATATCAAAATTTTCGAACTGTAAAGCTCCATCAGGATTATTCGGATCTGAATAAATCTCATAGAATTCTTGGATTTGCTCATAAGTTTGTAAACGAGTAATGGCATTATTTTTGTAACCTACACCAAAGTTCAAACGTATATATTCATTGATAGGAAAACCTAAAGTTAAACCAAGCCCATAGGTTTTATTGTTGTATTCGACTAAATTCGCATCACCAGCATCAAACTCACTGTAAAAGATTGTCCCACCTAGTGATACGGCATCAACAGTAAAGTACGGATCCGTATAGGAGATACTAGCACTTTGCTGATAACTCATGGTATTAATGTTAAAGGCTAAACGATTTCCTGTCCCTAAAAAGTTATTTTGCTGTATTCCAGCACTCAGGCTTAGATTAGTTGTTGAGCCATAACCAACACCTGCAGTAAAAGATCCAGACGCCTGCTCTTTAACAGTAAAGTCTATATCGACTAGATCATCTTCGCCTGGTATTTGTTTGGTTTCAAACTCAACTTCTTCCATATATGGGAGACGTTGTACCCATTGTTTTGAGCCTTCAACTTGGTTGTTTGATAACCAAGCACCTTCCATTTGTCTCATCTCTCTGCGTAATACACGGTCAGCCGTGACATTATTTCCAGAGAAATTTATACGATTAACATAAACACGCTTTCCAGGGTCTATTGAAATTGAAAGCTTTACCGTTTTGTCTTCTTCATTGATATCAGGGATGACAGTAACTTTAGGGTAAGCGTAGCCGTAGCGTCCTAAAAACCGACTAATTGTTTCTTCCGTATAAGTAACTTCCGCACCATGATAAAGTTTTCCGGCACGCAATGGGTTAATCGCACGAATAGTTTGTTCGAAGCCAGCCATGTCACCAATAAAATCGATATCACTTACAGTAAACTGCTCACCTTCGGTAATATTCAGCGCAATATAAACTGCTTTTTTGTCTGGGGTCATCGATACTTGGGTTGAATCGACTTTATATTGTAAATAACCTCGATCTAGATAATGGCTCTTAATCGTTTCCATGTCACCTTGTAAAGTTTGCTTTTGATAGCGGTCTTGCGCCATAAAGTCCCACCAAGGTGAATCATAAGTTAGTTCTATTTTTTCTAATAATTCGGTATCACTAAATATTTCGTTACCGACAACATTGATTTGCTCGATTGCTGCAGCATCACCTTCAACAAAAACAAAATTAATATTGACTCGGTTACGAGGTAAGTGAGTAATTTCAGCTTTTACATCAGCATTGTATTTACCAACACTGTGGTAGAAGTCTTCTAAGCCCATTTCAATGCCTGCAATAACAGTCATATCAAGCGTTTCACCTGTTCGGATATCACTGTCATCAAGGCTTTGTGTTAATTGTTCATCTTTTAGATCTTTATTTCCTTCAAAAATAATTTCACTAATTGTTGCTCGCTCTTTCACTCGATAGATAATGCGATTGGCGTCACGAGAAACCACAACATCACTAAAATGTCCTGATTTGTATAGCGCCTTTATGGATTGAGAAATACGAAACTCATTGAGTGTATCACCTGTGTTAAAGGGAATATGAGTTAATGCTGCGCCTACAGCAACACGTTGCAACCCTTTAATTTGAATATCTTCGACTTGAAATTCTTCAGAGGCTTGTACTGTTGTACCTAAGGCACCCAATAATACCGCAAGGGCAATTTTTTTAATTATCATAAATGCTAACTTATATTACTTCTTTTTGTTATAACCGCGATAAATCGTTAAATAATGCGATGCTCATTAAGCCTAATAGTGCCAGGGCACCAAACTTAAAACCTATTTCTTGTATTTTTTCTGGCACCGGCTTACCCGTAAATATTTCTACAAGATAATAGAATAAGTGCCCGCCATCAAGTACTGGTAAAGGTAATAAATTTATAATACCTAGGTTTATGCTGATCAAAGCTAAAAACCCTAAAAAATATACCAATCCAAATTGTGCACTATTTCCGGCTCCTTGTGCAATAGAGATAGGACCACTTAAGTTTTTAACAGAAACATCCCCCGTTATCAGCTTGCCTATCATCTTAAAGCTTAAAACTACTAAATTCCAACTACGTTGTACACTTTGGTTTAACGCTTCAACTACACCGTAATTCAATTCAATCAAGTATTCTTGAGGGTAAGGGTCAGATCTAGGAACGACACCTAAATAACCTATCGACTTACCCGCACGTTCGATTAACTTTGGTGTTACAGACAGTTGTTGATATTCACCGTTTCTTTCGATGGTTAATATAACGTTTTGTTCCGGGAGTTCACTTATTTTTTTTGAAAACTCCTGCCAACTCCCATTAATACGCTCATCACCTATGGTAATTAACTTGTCTTGGGCTTTTAACCCAGCTAAATCAGCAGGACTACCTTTTTCTACGTGTGCGAGTTCTGCGTAAACAGGCGCTCTAAAAGTCGCAATACCTAAACTGCCAATGGCTGAGTCTTTATCTGGAGAAAATGACCATGCTGATGTATCCAAACGGTGAGTTACCGCTGAAATACTGCCCTTCACTTTTGTCTTAATGGTAAATTCTTTTTCACCGATTTGAGATACTAGAGCTAAATTAACATCTTGCCAATCAAGTGTTTTTTGACCTGCAACTTCAACTATTTCGCTATTACTTTCAATATTGGCTTTTTGGGCAATAGACTGTGGCGTTATTTCACCAACTATCGGCTTTACACTGGGAACACCAATGAGAAACATCAAATAAAATGCCAATATAGCAAAAGCAAAATTGGCGAATGGGCCTGCTGCAATAATGGCGATACGTTGATAGACTGTTTTACCGTTAAAGGTTTTGTGACTGTCTTCAGGAAGAACATCATCAACACGTTCATCCAACATTTTCACATAACCACCTAAGGGTATGAGAGCTACAACAAATTCAGTGCCTTCTTTATTGACTTTACGCCAGAGAACTTTGCCAAAACCAATAGAAAAACGTTCTACTTGAACACCGTTCTTTCGGGCTACCCAATAATGGCCATATTCATGGACCGTTATTAAAATCCCTAAAGCGACAACAAAAGATGCTAAGTTCCAAATAAAATCAAACAACTATTTACACCCTTTTTCATTAACTACTTTATTGCTCTTTAAATAATCACTCGCAATTAAATTACGTGAGAATTCTCGGACTGCTAAATCAAGTGAAACAACCTCATCAATTGATGTCACCCTTTCTGAGACAAATTTATTCACAGAAGTTTCATTTATTTTTGCTATATCAGTAAATTTTATTTTTTCGTTCAAAAAAGCATCAACTGATATTTCATTTGCGGCATTTAAGGCAGTACATGCTCCTTGACCACTTTTACATGCCTCAATAGCTAATTTTAAATTGGGGTATTTTTGATAATCAACATCTTCGAATTCGAATGCTTTAGTATTGAAAAAATCTAAAGGAGCAACTCCTGCTTCTATTCTTTCGGGGAAAGCTAAAGCGTGGGCAATTGGAGTACGCATATCAGGGTTGCCCATTTGTGCGATAACAGAACCATCTTTATATTGCACCATCGAATGAATTGTACTTTGCGGGTGTAGCACAACTTTAATGTCATCGGGGTCAATATTAAAGAGCCACTTAGCCTCTATAAACTCTAGGCCTTTGTTCATCATAGTTGCAGAGTCTACCGATATCTTTCGTCCCATATCCCAGTTCGGATGTGCACATGCTTGTGCAGGAGTAACTTGCTCTAACTGCTCAATAGGGAGAGTTCTAAACGGCCCCCCAGAGCCTGTTAGTAATATTTTACTAATGCCGTTGTTAGCTAAATTACAATGACCGAGTGTTTGTTGTGCAATTGAAGGAAGACATTGAAAAATCGCATTATGCTCGCTATCAATGGGTAATAACTCTGCACCATATTTCGCTACGGCATCAATAAACAAGGCACCAGACGTTACTAAAGCCTCTTTATTAGCAAGTAGCACTCTTTTTCCTGCCTCAACTGCGGCCATCGTAGGTAAAAGTCCAGAAGCCCCAACAATAGCAGCCATAACTGTATCGGTAGCACTTTCTTTTGCAATATCAATGAGTGCTTGTGTGCCACTGAGAACGGTAATTTCGCTTAAGCCAATAGCTTGTAGTTTATCTTTTAATTGCTCTGCAGATGATTCGTTAACCATTACCACAACTGTCGGAGTAAACTCCTGACATTGTGCAAACATTTCTTCTACTCGTGTATTAGCTGATAAGCTTTCAATAGAAAACATAGTTGGATGCAGGCGAACTACATCTAACGTATTAACGCCAATTGAACCGGTAGAGCCTAATATACAGAGTTTACGCATCGTAATCCTACTGCCAGCCTAATAAGGCATAACATAATGCATAAATTGGGGCTGTTGCCGTTAAGCTATCTATCCTGTCTAAGATACCACCATGACCGGGTAAAATTGTGCCACTGTCTTTAATACCCGCTTGACGTTTAAACATGCTTTCATTTAAATCACCTAATACCGAGACAGTAGTAATTATCGCAGTAACAGCTAAAGCTAAAGTAAACTGCTGAGTTTGCCAATGCAAAACATATCCCGCAATGGCAATAAATATACATGCACAGACAACACCACCAATAAAGCCTTCTAGTGTTTTACCAGGGCTTACATTAGGTAAAAGTTTGTGTTTACCAATAGACTTTCCGACAAAGTAAGCGCCAATATCTGCGCTCCACACCATCAAGAATAAGAACATGATGAGTTGAGCACCGTGATATGGATCTTGTCCATAGTCATTGCTGCGAATCACCATAAAGGCAAGCCAAGTAGGAATAAGCGTTAACCAGCCAAAAACACCTCGGATCGAACGATGGCTCGACCAAAACTTACTGTATCGCGGATAAAGGAAAGTAAGCGCTGCAGACATTATCCACCATGCAACCGCAACCCATAAGACAAACGAGACACTTGAATGAAGTTCGCCGTCATCAGACCATAATGTTAATAAAGGGAGTGTATACCAAAGTGCTGAAATGAGCACAATTGTCGCAGAAACAAAAGCTAGCCGGCGACGTTTATTAGCAAAGCCCATCAATGGACCCCACTCCCATGCGCCAATTGCCATGACTGCCATAAACAAAGCGGCAAATGCATCTAAAGGCAGATAAAATATGGCAGAAATAGTTAACGGAGCTAAGATAACAGCTGTGATAATTCGTTGTTTTAACAAAGGATACCCTTTTAAATTCTATTTATTTTTATTGTTATTATTATTGCTTTATCGATCACGTTGAGATTTATACTTTTATTTGGTCGCCTGTTTTACCAAATCGACGCTCTCGTTGATCAAAACAGCTTATCGCTGTAACAAAGGCTTGTTCATTAAAGTCAGGCCAAAGCGTTTCGGTGAAGTAGAATTCTGCGTAAGCCGCTTGCCATAATAAAAAATTACTAATTCGAAAGTCACCACCGGTACGAATAAGTAGATCAAGTTCAGGAAGATCCGCTAAACAAGTATGCTGATGCAAAGTTTTTTCAGAAATATCATCAACCGACATCGTATTATTGGCTACTTTTTCAGCTAAAACTTTAGCAGCATTAGCTATGTCCCAACGGCCACCATAGTTAGCTGCCACTGACAATACCATACCTTTATTGTTTGCGGTTAAATCTTCTGAAATTTTTATTTTTTTCTGAAGTTTGTCAGAAAAACGAGATATATCCCCAATGACTTGAAAGCGTACATCGTTTTTATGGAGCTTCTTCACTTCGCGTGTTAACACAAACATAAATAGATCCATCAGTACGCTGACCTCTTGTTCAGGTCTTTGCCAATTTTCACTACTAAAAGCAAACAGAGTGAGCGCCTTGACGCCTTGCTTAATCGCCGCAGTCACTGAGGTACGAACAGATTCAACGCCTGATTTATGACCAGCTACACGTGTTTTTCCACGTTGTTGCGCCCAACGTCCATTGCCATCCATAATGATTGCAACATGTTGCGGCACTTTGCTTATTGTTTCTATATTTGCTTGGGTCATAAACGTTCCATCATTCAGTTCGAGCTTTATTCAAATTTTCTATAAAAAAAGCCGTAGTGGTTATTTAAAAACTACGGCTTATTTCAATTAGTTAAAGAAATTATATTTCCATTAACTCTTTTTCTTTAATTGATAAAATATCATCAACTTGTTTCACATAAGTATCAGTGACTTTCTGAATTTCATCTTCTGCTTGATGCATTTCATCATCGCTGATTTCTTTTTCTTTATTCAAGGATTTAAAGTCTGAGTTAGCATCACGACGAATATTACGAATCGCTACTTTGCCATTTTCAGCCTCAGCCTTAACTACTTTAACAAGGTCTTTACGACGCTCTTCAGTTAACGGCGGTAAAGGTATACGTATAAGCGTGCCTTGAGATGAAGGATTTAAACCCAAGTCAGATTTTAGTATTGCTTTCTCTACTGCACCGACCATACCTTTATCAAAAACAGTAATAGCTAAAGTACGCGCGTCTGGTGTAGCAATATTACCTACTTGGCTTAATGGTGTATCCATACCGTAATAATCAACAACAATATTATCAAGTAAAGAACGATGTGCTCGACCAGTTCTTACTTTATTTAAGTTACTCTTTAATGATTCGATACTTTTGCCCATACGTTCTTGAGCATCTTTTTTTATTTCATTTATCACGTTAAATTTCCTTTAAATCAAAAATTAAACTAAATTTTCAGTGTGATCGATAGTTGTGCCTTCATCACCACCCATTACTACTGCTTTTAATGCGCCTGGCTTATTCATATTAAAAACACGAATAGTCATACTGTGATCACGAGCTAGCGTGAATGCCGCTAAGTCCATCACTTTAAGCTCTTTTTCTAACACTTCGTTATAACTTAATTGGCTATATAACGTAGCATCTGGATTTTTAACTGGGTCATCTGAATAGATACCGTCGACTTTAGTTGCTTTTAAAACAACGTCTGCTTCGATTTCAATACCGCGTAAACATGCCGCTGAATCGGTGGTAAAAAATGGATTTCCTGTGCCTGCACTGAAAATAACGACACGACCAGATTTCAATAAGCTTATGCCTTCAGCCCAGTTATAACGGTCACAAACACCCGCTAAATCGATTGCGGACATCAATTTAGCATTAACAAATGCTCGGTGTAATGCATCACGCATTGCTAAGCCATTCATCACGGTTGCTAACATACCCATTTGGTCGCCAACGACGCGGTTCATACCAGCTTCAGCAAGGCCTGCTCCGCGGAATAAGTTACCACCTCCGATAACTAAACCAACTTGAATGCCCATTTCAATCAATTCTTTGATTTCTTGAGCCATACGATCCAAAACTTTAGGGTCGATACCGAAACCCTCATCACCCATCAGGGCTTCACCACTAAGTTTTAATAAAATTCGACGATATATTGGTTTTGGACTGATGCTCATAAAAAAACATTCCTGTATTTTGTCTAAAAATAGGCGAAAAAAAATAGCCGTGATCAATTTGACCGCGGCTATTTTAGTACGTTTAGCTTAGTATCGAAAGTCTAAACTGAAAAAAGAACTGTTTTACTGATTTAAATGCTTAAAAATTAAGCTTTTGCCGCAGCAATTTGCGCTTCAACTTCAGCAGCAAAATCTTCTTCTTTCTTAGCAATGCCTTCACCAACTTCTAAACGAACGAAGTTAGAAACCGTAATGCCTTTCTCTTTAAGAACAACACCAACAGTTTTCTTAGGTTCCATGATGAATGCTTGGCCAGTCAAAGAAATTTCACCAGTAAATTTCTTCATGCGACCAATGATGATTTTTTCAAGCAATTCAACTGGTTTTTTCTTGTTTTCTGCAAGAGCATCGTTTTCAACTTTTAAGATATCAAGCTGAATACGCTGTTCATTTTCTACTACACTAGCAGGAACATCTGCTGGAGTTAAGAAATCAGGCTTACTTGCAGCAACGTGCATAGCGATATGCTTTAATGATTCAGCATCGCCTTCACCAGCAACAACAACACCAATAGTAGCGCCATGGCTATATGATGCTAGCTCTGCGCCTTCAATATATGAAACACGACGTATATTGATGTTCTCACCAATTTTAGTCACAAGTGTAATACGCTTTTCTTCGAATTGAGCTTGTAACTCTTCGATAGTAGCTTTTGAAGCTAAAGCAGCATCAGCAACTTCGTTAGCAAAACCTAAGAAGTTTCCGTCTTTTGCAACGAAATCTGTTTGACAGTTAACTTCAAGTAATGCAGCAACGCCATCAGCACTTTTAATTAAAATAGTACCTTCAGCAGCAATGTTTCCGGCTTTTTTAGCCGCTTTTGCTTGACCGTTCTTACGCATGTTTTCAATCGCAAGTTCCATGTCGCCTTCAGCTTCTTGTAACGCTCTTTTACAATCCATCATGCCCGCAGCTGTGCGTTCACGAAGTTCTTTAACCATTACAGCAGTAATTACCATGAGAAATTTCCTCAATTTTAGTTATCCCCTTACTATTAAAGAAAGGGCATAAAAATTAATATGTTGCCACAAGCATTAATGCTTGTGGCAATAGCAAAAAGTGTTATGAAAAACTGAAATTATTCAGCTTCTACAAAACCGTCTTTTTCAGCTTGAACAACGATGTTCTTTTCACGACCAGCTAAAACTGCGTTTGCTGCAGAATCAGTGTATAAAGTCACGGCACGAATTGCATCGTCATTACCCGGGATAATGAAATCAATGTTATCTGGGTTTGAGTTTGTATCAACTACAGATATTACTGGAATACCTAAGTTTTTAGCTTCTTTAATAGAAATGTGTTCATGATCAGCATCAATGATGAATAAAACGTCAGGTAAACCACCCATGTTTTTGATTCCACCAAGACTTTTGTCAAGTTTTTCCATTTCACGAGTACGCATTAAAGCTTCTTTTTTAGTAAGAGCTTCAAAAGTACCATCTGAGCTTTGTGCTTCAAGATCTTTTAAACGCTTGATAGATTGACGAACTGTTTTCCAGTTAGTCAACATACCACCTAACCAACGGTGATTAACGTAGAATTGATCACATTTGATAGCAGCATCTTTAATTGCATCGCTTGCAGCGCGCTTAGTACCAACAAATAAAACTTTACCTTTCTTCGATGAAACACCTGATAAAAATGCAAGTGCGTCATTGAACATTGGAACAGTTTGTTCAAGGTTGATGATATGAACTTTATCGCGTGAACCAAAAATGTAAGTTTTCATTTTTGGGTTCCAGTAACGGGTTTTGTGACCGAAATGAACACCTGCTTTAAGCATATCGCGCATAGAAACGTTTGGCATGATTTTTCCTTTATATAGGTTTAGGGGGTTAAGCGTTCATACATTCAAATATATCTAACTCTTAATTGTTTGATTCTTTGCTTAATTTAATAAAGCAAATTCAAACTGAGCACCCCGATATATTCTTAATAAATGTATGTGAATTTATAATAAGTATCGTTATTATTAACAATACAAGTTTAATCGCTAAACATTAACGATAACAGCAGATTAGCAACAAAACTACTCATTAAGCTTAAAAGCTAGGAGAGAAAAGTTAACTTACAATACCATTCAATCGATAAATTTAACGGCGCACTTTATACCATATTAATTAACTAAAGGCTAGAAATTAACGATGACGGTCAATAATTCCTCACTTATTATAGTAATAATTTTACTGGGATAATTTTCCTGTACGCGCTAAAATTAGCGTTAATATATTTTGAACCACTTTTGATTTAACACTACGGCGATATATCACCATGTCTACTGAACTCTTTTTTATTTACGACACTCACTGCCCTTGGAGCTTTGCAACAACAGCCTTAGTCAAAGAAATTGCTAAGTCTTGCCCCAATATCAGTTTAAATTTATGGCACTGTGCGCATTATGAAGGTGATGAAAAAGTTAGCCGAAGAACAATTGATGCCGTTGAAGATGATGCTGGTCTTGAATTTAGTAACGAATACCTTAAAACAATCAGCACAGATAAAGATTCTACATTAAGTGCTAACTTATTAGGTTGGGTCAGCCAAAAAGTCCCTCATCTTACCTTAGAACTTATGCAAGCGATTCAAAAACAACACTTTGAACAAGGTACCGCTTTTACTCACGAAAGTGACTTTAAAACAATAATAGAAGATCTTAAGCTATCGCCGCCAGCAAAAGTGTTTAAAGAAGGTAAAATGGCGAAAGAAGCAGATTTTATCTTACAAGAAATCAATGAATTTCAAGAAATCATTGGTACAAAAGCAATTCCTGCTTTATTAATTGCACACAATGAAAACTTAACATTGTTAAATCACAACTTATATTTGTTAGAACCTTCGGCAATAATTGAAGCTATTGAGCTTGAGCTAACAAATAACTAGACAAATAGACAATAACTGCGCTTTTAGGCAAAATGACCTGCGTAGCTTTCACATTAAAAATTATTGAGGCATAAATGGGTATAACAATAAAAACTCAAGAAGAAATAAAAAAAATGCGTATCGCAGGAAAATTGGCTGCTGACGTATTAGAGATGATCACTCCGCATGTAAAAGCGGGTGTAACAACCAATGAGTTGAATACCCTATGCGCTGATTTTACCGATAAAGTACAAGATGCAATTTCAGCGCCGTTAAATTATCACGGCTTTCCAAAGTCCATTTGTACCTCTGTAAACCATGTTGTCTGTCACGGAATCCCTAACGATACCCCTCTAAATGATGGTGACATTGTTAATATAGATATTACGGTTATTAAAGATGGCTACCACGGTGATACCAGCAAGATGTTCCTTATTGGTGACGTTAACCTTGAAGATAACCGTCTATGCCGCATAACCAGAGAAGCTTTATATGTTGGTATTAAAAAGGTAAAACCGGGGAACACATTTGGTGAAATTGGTACAGCAATTCAAAAGTTTCTAAAAAAATCAGGCCGGTACTCTATCGTTAAAGAATATTGTGGTCACGGTATTGGCAAAGAATTCCACGAAGAACCACAGATTGTTCATTACAAAAATAATGACAAAGATAAAATGGTTGAAGGTATGTGCTTCACCATCGAGCCTATGGTTAATCTTGGCCGTGCTAACACTCTTTTAGACAAAGAAGATAACTGGACAGTTTACACACTAGACGGCAAAAAATCTGCGCAATGGGAGCATACTCTCGTTGTTACTAAAACAGGCTGTGAAATATTAACATTGCACAAAGATGATACAATTCCGAGACACTTACAAAATTAATTGCTAAATAAATCTAAGTTAGTGATAGTCGTTATTTGCTTTTTAAGTGATAAATAAAGCATGATGACTATCGTCCTAACTTTTGAGTACATTATAGAGCGATGCAAACTCTTCTTCCTACAGAATATAGCGATTCCTTAGCTGTCAGCGCACCACACATGTCTACCCAAGATATCTGTCAACTCGGTGCTGAATTTAAACAATGGCAAAAGGATACTTTTCCTCATGAGGATATCTCATTCCTCGTCGCAACACGCGCAAAATTTGTTGATAATATCCTTAATAAACTTTGGTGCCAGCACAACTTAGACGAATATCAAATTAGTCTCATTGCTGTCGGTGGTTATGGTCGGGCTGAGTTACACCCCTACTCTGATGTTGATATTTTATTACTGACTCAAGAGAAAATCAGTGCTGAACTTACAGAAAAAATATCGACTTTCATCACACAGTTATGGGATGTAAAACTTGATATTGGCCACAGCGTTCGTAGCATAAAAGAATGCTTAAAGCAGGCAATTAATGATGTAACCGTGGCAACCAATTTAATGGAAATGCGCCAAATTTGTGGCAATGATGCATTAACCCAACATTTACAACCACTACTTGATAAAGATGTTTTCTGGACATCGAAGAAATTCTTCATTGCCAAATGCGAAGAGCAAGAGAACCGTCATCAGCAATACCATGGCGCGTCATATACGCTAGAGCCAAATTTAAAAGCGAACCCTGGTGGTTTACGTGATATTCAAACCATCGCTTGGGTTGCCAAACGTCATTTTGTTGCCGACTCTCTTGAAGAACTCGTTTCCCATAAGTATTTAACCCAAAATGAATTCTATGAACTACTAGAGTGTCAAGATTACTTATGGCGAATGCGAGCTGCCTTGCACTTTATTGCAGGTCGTAGTGAAAATCGCCTATTGTTTGATTACCAAAGTGAAGTCGCCAGCCTAATGGGGTTTGGTGACGAAGGAAAACTTGCTGTTGAACGTATGATGAAACGACTTTTCAAAATAATTGGTCGTGTTATCGAGTTAAATCAAATGTTATTGCAGCATTTCGAATATGCAATTATCAAGAAAGGGCTGAGGATTAAAGAGATCCCTCTCAATAAAGATTTTGTTGTTGTAGATGGTCAAATTAAAGCGACTAATACTCATGTTTTTATGCGTTCGGTAAAAATTATGGAAATGTTTCTGCTTATTACGCAGAACGATGCCATTACAGACTTACACCCGGACACATTACGTTTAATGCGTAATGCCCGTAGACGGTTAATTTCAGGATTAATGGACTATGCAAGGTGTCGAGAAATATTCATAAAAATAATGAAACACCCGAATGGATTAGGTCTCACTTTTACTTTAATGCATCGTTATTCGATTATTGGTGCTTATCTACCACAATGGCGCCAAATTGTTGGTCAAATGCAGTTTGACTTATTTCACGCTTATTCAGTTGATGAACACAGTTACCGGTTAGTCAAAAACATTTATCGTTTCAGCCAAACAGAACATAATGCCGACTTTCCACTTTGTAGCAAAATAGTACAGCGTATCCGTAAACCTGAAATTCTTTATATCGCAGGAATCTTCCACGATATAGCTAAAGGTCGAGGTGGTGACCATGCGAAATTAGGCGCAATTGACGCCTTAGAGTTCAGTAAAGTACACCCAATTAATGACCACGACGGACGTATGATCGCTTGGCTGGTTAAAAATCATTTACTGATGTCGGTAACGGCACAGCGAAGAGATATCTCCGATGAGGAGGTGATCAAGAAATTTGCCGAAGTTGTCAGAGACGAAGCTCACTTAGATTACCTCTATTGCCTAACCGTAGCGGATATGCGCGCCACCAATGAAAGTTTATGGAATAGCTGGAAAGCTAATTTACTTGAAGAGCTTTACAATAATACCAAAAGAGCCTTTCGTCGAGGTCTTGAAAAACAAGTGGATTTACGTTCAAAAATTCGTGAAAACAAAGAAGAAGCATTAGAAATTTTAGATAATAATTCGAGTAATATTACCGAAGTTAAAAAATTCTGGGGCAAGCTAAATGCTGATTACTTTTTACGTTACTCACCTGCGCAAATAGCTTGGCACAGCCAGCATATAATTGAACATAACATTGTTAAACCACTGGTATTAATAAGCCCTAAACCTTATCGTGGCGGTACAGAGATATTCATTTACACTAAGGGCTCGGTCAATATTTTTGCTAAAATAGTGACATTATTAGATGCGAAGCGCTTGTCGATTCACGATGCTAAAATTGTGACCAGTAAAAAGGGCTACACATTAAACACCTTTGTTGTACTAGACCAAAAACATAAGCCTATTACGGATAGTTACCGTGCTTTAGCCATAGCGAATACACTCACTAATTCTTTAATGAAGGCATCACCAAAATTAAAAAGAAAAGCGGCGCCAGCCTATATTGAAAATTTTAAGATCCCTACCAAAGTCAGTTTTATCGAAACTTCATCAGAGAAAAACACCATGTTAGAGATATTGGCACTCGACCACCCTGGACTCTTAGCAAAATTTGCTCGAACATTTCAGAAACATGAGATAAACATTCACTCTGCAAAGATAACCACGTTTGGTGAAAAAGCAGAAGATGTTTTTACCGTTTCCAATGCTGATAATTTGGCCTTAACGCTAGAGCAACAACAACAACTTTCAGCCATGTTATGTGACCATTCATATAACGCATAAAATTTATATAAATCAATTTACAAGAATAGGAACTAACATGTCAAACTTGCAAAGCACCATAGAACAAGCTTTTGAAGACAGAATGAACATTACCCCAAAAACAGTATGCAGTGAGGTTAAGCAAGCCGTTTTAGATGCATTAGCGGCACTTAACGATGGCTCAGCTCGGGTTGCAGAAAAAGTTGCCGGCGAATGGGTGGTTCATCAGTGGCTTAAAAAAGCCGTTCTATTATCATTTAGAATTTGGGACAACGAAGTAATCGACGGCGCAGAAAGTACTTTTTTCGATAAAGTTCCGATGAAATACACCGGCTATACACAAGCAGATTTTGAAGCAGACGGCGTACGTGTTGTACCTGGTGCTTCAGTTCGTACGGGTAGTTTTATTGGTAAGAATGTTGTTGTAATGCCAAGCTTTGTTAACATCGGCGCCTTTGTTGATGAGGGCTGTATGGTTGACGCATGGGCGACAGTAGGCTCGTGTGCTCAAATCGGAAAGAATGTACATTTATCTGGTGGTGTTGGTATTGGCGGTGTTTTAGAGCCTTTACAAGCGGGACCAACGATTATTGAAGATAACTGTTTTATTGGTGCTCGTTCTGAAATTGTTGAAGGTGTTGTGGTTGAAGAAGGCGCGGTTATTTCAATGGGCGTGTACATTGGCCAAAGCACACGCATATTTGATCGCGAAACGGGTGAAGTACATTACGGACGAGTACCTGCAGGCTCAGTAGTAGTACCAGGTAACTTACCATCAAAATGTGGCACTTATAGCTTATACGCTGCGATCATCGTTAAAAAAGTGGATGCTAAAACACGCGCTAAAGTAGGTATCAACGCTTTACTTCGTTCTGTTTCTGAAGAATAAACCTACGTTCTCTCTATTAATAGCGGTGTTTATTACACCGCTATTTTTTTGACACATCATATAAAGACAACAATCCAGCTCAAACATTTTAATATTAACGAGAAAAAGCACAGCATAATTAACAAAAAATATAAATTTATTGCTTTGCTTTTTTCATAATAATAACAGTAAATTAATTAAAAATTCCCCGTCATTATTTATCATAAATTAAAGTAAAAATTATACTTGGCATACCACTTGCCATCTACAAGTATCGCTTGCTTTATTATTGACTGATTATGAAAAATATTTTTGTTCTACTTACCTTATTTTGTGTTTTATTATTGACTGCTTGCAGCTCAACACCGAAAGTAAAATTAGAAAAGAAAGCACTGATTTCTGATCATCATTTAATGATGTCATTACTTAATCGCCCCATCACTGAAGATCAAAAAATGATGTTAGCGTTTGCACAGCAACGAGAAAAATACAGCAACGCCATCTTTATTAATAGCGTAAGTATAAAAGGGCCAAAAGCCAGTGATGCCAACTCTCATAGGACACAACACGTTTATGCTGCGTTAATAGAAAGGGATGTAAATTCGGTAAGTATCGTTGCTGCTGAATAACTTAATTGGCAAAAGAGTCATTGCTTGTTTAACTAATTTACTTGTTTAACATCCCAAGCAAGCTCATCAAAAACCTGTAGCCACTGTTCATCAAACTCAGTCTCAATGGTCACTTTCTCTTTCGTTATGGGATGAATAAATTCCACTTTCTGAGCGAGTAACATCAAACGCTTAAAACCAAAGTGTTCAATAAAAAACGGATTCTGTTTGTTATCGCCATAATTAATATCACCAATAATGGGATGACGCAAATGTGCTAAATGGCGGCGAATCTGATGCCTTCGACCTGTTGCAGGTAATAACTTTATAAATGAATAACGAACACTGTCAAACTTACCGACTTGTATGGGTAAACTAGCCGTTAACAAAGATTCGTATTGAGTAATAGCATCTTGCGGCGCTTTATCCGTACTGACATTTTTATCGCCTAATTTATCGAGTTTTTCTTTTAATGGGTAGTCTATTTCACCACTGCCTAATAAATGGCCTCGAGTCAGTGCGAAGTAGGTTTTCTGAATTTTTTTGTCCATAAACGCTTGTCCCATTAATCGTGCTACCTCCTCATTCAAACCAAACAATAGTACCCCTGATGTTGGTCTGTCTAATCGATGCAGTGGATAAACGTATTGGCCAATTTGATCACGAACTAATTGCAGTGCAAAGTATATTTCGTCTTTGTCCATGTAACTTCGATGAACAAATAATCCTGCAGGTTTATCTACAGCGACAATAAAATCATCTTGATACAAGATAGTAAGAATGGGTTTTTCAGTAAAAAGCATAGTGTCTCAGATGTTACTCTCAATAATGAAAGCAACTAGCGTTCAAATCTATGGAGATGATAAATCACCTACCCTTGATTTAATATACACAAATTCTACTTTTAACAATTAATGAACTAATTTAAGGCTATAAACTTACCTAACACGAAATAAAGGCTGTTATTAGACTAATAAATACCGTTCGATAAGCGTTACGTGCCCTTACCTTGAATAAACTTAGCAATAACGGGGTGAATAATATCACTATGACTCACAGGTCCCATATGCCCTGCAGGGAAGTTTTTATGAGATATATTAACGAAAGCGGATTCAACTTTTCCGGCCAAAAATTTACTTAATTCCGGACTATAATCTCCTGTCATCATTAACGTACGACATTTAATAAGCCCAATATCTTTCAACGTATATTTTTCTGTGGTTAATCCTTTAAAATCCAGACTAACTTTGGGCATATCTCTCGCCATTAACTCTTGCATTTTTCGGGGCAAAGAACGGAAAAAACCTTCTTTGTTCCAGAAGTTAGTGAAAACTTCAGCGGCTTGATACATGTCATCAATAGCAACCTTGTCGGCAAAATCATCAGCTAACATACGTGCTTCACTGCCTAATTCAAGTAAATGAAAAGCAACGGGTTCATATAACGAAAGGCTTAATATATTGTCTGGCTGTTGCACAGCTAACTTTAACGCAATAGCGCCGCCACAAGAGTGACCGACTAAATGAAATGGCTGATTTGAAGCTACAGCAGCAATAATATTTTCAATACGGGAAATTTCAACATCAAAATTATAATTTTCTGATTCCGTTACCTTGTCGGCATTGCCATAACCAAGAATATCAATATTTATCACTAAGAAATTAGGTTCAAGCAGTTTAACTAAAGGTTGCCATTGTCTTGCTGAACTTAGCGAACTATGAAGAAGTACAACAGGTGTTCCCTGCCCTGAAATATAGGCACCTTGGGGTAATTTATTTATGGTCATTACAACTATTAATTTTGAGATAAAAAAGCATTATCAGCTTAATCTGACAAATGTCAAAATATAATGACTGTGCATGTAAAAGTTTACAAAGTAAAAAAATAAAAGTTAAAGCTTTTGCTGACATTAAATTTTTTAATGTGCTAAAAAATGATTAACTCAAATTTTCACTGCTATTAATTTATATTCGTTGCAAATTATAAAGTGAAAATAATAACTGAAATTAAAATAATAAAGAGTCTTCATGGATATCAATCTTCAAGATAAAAGCGCGTTAGTTTGTGGTTCAAGTCAAGGTATTGGCAAAGCTTGCGCAGTAGAGCTTGCCAACTTAGGTGCAAATGTCACGCTGTTTTCACGTAATCAAGCAGCACTTGAGCAAGTCAAATCTGAATTAAATACTGAACAAGGCCAAAAACATCAAATATTAGTCGCTGACTTCTCCAATACAGAGCAAGTAAAAGAAGTGATCAATGACCATGTAAACACATCGGGTGGTTATGACATTTTAATCAATAATACCGGTGGCCCCGCACCAGGACCAGCAAATGTAGCCGGTGTTGATGAATTTATTAACGCTTTTAATTTGCATTTAGTTTCCAATCATCACTTGGTTCAAGCCCTTATTCCTAGTATGAAAGAAAAGCAATATGGCCGTATTATCAACGTTATTTCAACGTCAGTTAAACAACCTCTGAATGGACTTGGTGTCTCTAATACCATTCGTGGTGCCGTAGCAAGTTGGGCAAAAACCTTAGCGAATGAATTAGGCGAGTTTGGTATTACGGTTAATAACGTATTACCTGGTGCTACAGCAACTGCCCGTTTGGACGCCATTATTTCTGGTAAAGCAAAGAAACAGAACATTTCTATTGAACAAGCCACGATTAATGAAAAAGCCATTATTCCAATGCGCCGTTTTGCCAAACCAGAAGAGTTTGCCGCCGCAGCCGCTTTCCTAGCATCTCCAGCGGCAGGTTATATAACAGGTATTAACTTACCTGTAGATGGCGGTAGAACCTCTTGTTTATAAAGTTTGCTTTAACTACCATCATCAAGAGGATCAATCATGACTCGCTCAAGTAACATCATTGATAATTTTATTGATGGTAAATATCAAGCACCACTCAATAATCACTACTTGGATAATTATGAACCAGCTACGGGCTTGGTTTATGGAAAAATCCCTAACAGCGATAGTGCTGATGTTGAACAAGCAGTTTCCTCGGCTGAACGTGCGCTTCCTGCATGGCGTGACTTAGGCTTAGAACAACGTGCCGACTATTTATTGGCTATTGCTCAAGAAATTGAAAACCAGCTTGAGCCATTGGCACTTGCCGAGGCAACCGACAATGGTAAACCTGTTGCTTTAGCGAAAATGGTTGATATACCGCGTGCAGCCAGTAACTTTAAATTTTTTGCCCATGCCTGTTCACAATTCGCCAGTGAATCTCATGCTATTGCCAATACGGCAATTAATTATACCTTACGTCAACCTGTTGGTATTGTCGGCTGCATTTCCCCTTGGAATTTACCGCTGTATTTATTTACGTGGAAAATAGCACCGGCACTTGCAGCAGGTAATTGTGTGATTGCTAAACCCTCAGAAATAACCCCACAAACGGCGGCAATACTAGGCGCTATTTGTCAAAAAGTCGGTTTACCTAAAGGTGTTTTAAATATTTTACATGGCAAAGGTGCAAGTGTTGGCTCTGCCATATGTAATCACCCTAAAGTTAAAGCCATTTCATTTACTGGCGGCTCTGCCACAGGTGCAGCAATAGCGACACAACTTGCACCAAAATTTAAAAAGCTCTCGTTAGAATTAGGCGGTAAAAACCCCGCATTAATTTTTGATGACTGTGACTTTGAAAATACCGTTGAAGAAGTCTTTCGTGCTAGCTTTGCCAATCAAGGGCAAATCTGTTTATGTGCCTCAAGGTTATACATTCAACGGGGCATATACGAAAAATTCAAAGCTGCATTAGTCAAAAAAGCACAAGCACTTGTTCCACAAGATCCCTTGATTAATGAAACTAAAATGGGCGCGATTGTATCGAAAGAACATTTAGAAAAGGTACTTGGCTATATTGATTTAGCAAAGCGAGAAGGCGGTACGATTTTAGCTGGTGGCGAGCAAGTGCAATTATCTGGTCGCTGTGCACAGGGATATTTTTTGCAACCGACAGTTATTGAAGGATTACCTAATGATGCCAGTTGTAATCAACAGGAAATTTTTGGTCCGGTGATCACCTTACAAGTATTTGATACCGACGCAGAGGCACTTACCCTTGCTAACGAAAGTCAATATGGCTTAGCGGCGACAATATGGACGAAAAACATTAATAGAGCGCATCAGCTAGCCGAGCAACTAAATACCGGCATTGTCTGGATAAATTGTTGGCTGCTACGCGACTTACGTACGCCTTTTGGTGGCATGAACCATTCAGGTGTTGGCCGAGAAGGTGGTTTAGAAGCAATGCGTTTTTTCACTGAACCCAAAAATGTTTGCATAAAATACTCATAGGTTTAAAACAAAAAATGAACCAAGTTTGTCATAAATTTAAATCCTCAGGAGCGATATTTGCTAGCGCATTAGGCTGCAAATGGACGCTCATTTAACCTCCTTTCTTTGGAGTACCTAGGAGTGTTTTCGATACATTCGATACTCGCTCTATTGTGTTGTGCTCAAATCCTACTCAAATATGTGAACAACAAAGGTCTTTGATTGATTTTTGTCTACACTTATCACTATAAAAATAAAACAACAATTACATAAGGATCCCTTATGAGCGATGTAACAACTAAAGCGTCTTTAACTCCGAAAATAATCAACGCGGAACAAGCGCCTAAACCTGTAGGTTTATACCCTCACGCCCGACAAATTGGCGATTTATTATTTCTTTCTGGAGTCGGACCAAGAAAAGCTGGCTGCAAAGACATTCCAGGGGTTGAACTTGACGAGCAAGGCAAAATAAAAAGTTACGATATTGAAGCGCAATGTCATAGTGTCTTCACCAATATTCGTTTAATTCTAGAGGCTTCAAATGCAAGCTGGATGGATTTGGTTGATGTCACGGTATTCTTAACCAATATGGATGACGACTTCGCCGCCTACAATCGTATTTACGCCGAATACTTTGCCGATAACCAACCTTGTCGAACCACGGTTGAAATTAATAAATTACCAACACCTATCGCCATAGAACTTAAATGTATCGCTGCGCTTAATCAAGATAAAAAACCTCACAGTAATGCGACGGGGGAATAATAATGACAAGATTGAAAAATAGCATCGCCATGCCTTTTAATTTACATGCTTGGATTGATGAACATCGCCATTTACTCAAACCTCCTGTTTGTAATAAACAAATTTTTGAGCAAGACAATTTTATTGTCATGATTGTCGGCGGCCCTAATAATCGTACTGATTATCACTATAACGAAACCCCTGAGTTGTTTTATCAAATAGAAGGCGAAATGGTACTTTCAGTCATTGATGGTACGATTGAAAGCAATGACCATCATAATGCTAAAAATTTTCATGATATAAAAATTAAAGCTGGTGAAATATTCTTACTGCCGCCAAAAATGTTACATTCTCCGCAACGCTTTGAAAATAGTGTAGGTTTAGTAGTTGAACAAAAGCGGGCTAACAAACAAGAGGATGCTCTTTATTGGTTTTGTCCTGACTGCAAAGACCAACTCTACACCGAAGCTTTTTGTCTCGACAACATAGAAACAGACCTACCAAAAGTATTCACTCGTTTTTACGACACCCCCGCTAACTGCACTTGTCAACAGTGCGGCATAACTGTGACTAAGGGGTAAGTTAATGAGTAATATATTCACCCCGTTTTTCGATGAATTACTCAAAGCTAGTTTGTTTAAATTCAAGGAAAAAATACGGAGCGTACAAGTGTACGTGAGTATTTTTAACGCCGAAGTTAAGCAAAATAGCAAAGAGGAAACAACGAAATGTTGAAAATAGATATTCACACACACATTTTGCCCAAAACCTGGCCGAACTTACGCGAGAAATACGGTTACGGTGGTTTTGTTAGTTTAGATCATCATAAATGTGGCTGTGCTCGCATGATGGTTGATGAGAAGTTTTTTCGTGAAATAGATCACAATTGCTGGGATCCAAAAATTCGCCTTGATGATTGTCAAAAACACCAGGTAGACGTACAGGTATTATCAACCGTACCAGTCATGTTCAATTACTGGGCCAAACCTAAAGATACCCTAGACCTGTCCATGTATTTGAATGATCACATTGCCGGTATTGTTAACGATCACCCGAAACGCTTTGTTGGTTTAGGCACCCTCCCCATGCAATCGCCAGAGCTTGCGATAAAAGAGCTTGAACGTTGTATGAAAATTGGCTTAGCGGGTATTCAAATTGGTTCTCATATTAATGAATGGAATTTAGACCAAGCGGAGCTATTCCCCATTTTTGAAGCTGCCCAAGATTTAGGCGCTGCTGTTTTCGTTCATCCATGGGATATGATGGCTAAAGAAAAAATGCCTAAATATTGGCTGCCGTGGTTGGTTGGCATGCCAGCAGAGTCAAGCCTAGCGATATGCTCGATGATCTTTGGCGGCGTATTACAACGCTTACCTAAACTAAAAATAGCCTTTGCTCATGGTGGTGGGTCGTTTCCGTCGACTATTGGCCGAATTGAACATGGTTTTAATGTTCGTCCTGACTTATGTGCAGTTGACTGCCCGATTAACCCACGCGATTTTCTGCCGCAAATTTACCTTGATTCATTAGTCCATGATGAATTAGCACTGAAATATTTAGTCGATTTAATGGGACCAGACAATATTGCCCTTGGCACTGATTACCCGTTTCCTCTTGGTGAATTAGAACCAGGAAAACTAATAGAGAATAGTCAGTTTTCTGATGATATTAAAGAAAAGTTATTACATGGCTCAGCACTTAAATGGCTAGGCCTATCAAAAGAGCAGTTCTTATGATCGTGAGTAACATTGAAAGTCATGTTGAAACTCATGCAATAAAAGTAACCATAGAACTGCAAAGTGCTAGCTATCAAGTAAATTTGGCAAGCTCATGGTCATTGGCTATTCCCGTTAACTTTAATCAACCAAAACAGCAGCCCAATCACTTTTCTGCAAATGCGGCCCTAGCAAGCCCAATGCAAGCAGGTGGTTTTATTGGTGATACCAAGCAAGGTGGCAGTTGTAATGTAAATGAGTTGACGATTAATCCGCATTGCAATGGGACTCATACCGAGTCTATCGCGCATATTTGTGACTTTTCGATTAATACTAATGTTTTAATTAATCAAAAAGAAAGTGAAACAGCTGCGTTAACGTTAGCACAACTTACTTTACCTGCTTTGATGCCCTGCGCTTTAATTTCTATCACACCTGAATTAGCGATCACAAGTAGCGAGAATTACAGCCCCAAGTTTGATGAAGATGATTTAATAATCAGTCGCTCAGCACTTGAGCAAATTCTTGTTTCTTACCAAGATGAGCAGTTACAAGCCCTAGTGATTCGCAGCTTGCCAAATACTAGCAATAAACGTCAACAAGCATACAACAGTGATAATCAACCGGCATTTTTCAGCCGTGAAGCCATTTTGTACTTAAATGCACGAGGTGTAGAACATTTAGTGGTCGATGTTCCTTCAATTGACCGTTTACATGACGATGGCTTAATGACTTGTCACCACTTGTTTTGGCAAGTTGATGAAGGTAGTCATCAAGTAAATCAAAATAGTTTAGTGAACAAGACGATTACTGAAATGGCGTTTATCGGCGATGAAGTCAATGATGACTTTTACTTTATCAATATTCAAACACCTTCTTTTCATAATGATGCCGCCCCGAGTCGCCCTGTCCTATTTTCAGCAATAGAAATTCATGCTAAAGAAATGAGTAAATAACAATGACTACTAATAACACAATAAATAATAAAACGACATTAGCATACGCCCAAGAATTAGATCTTAATGATCCGTTAGCAGAAATACGCGATCAGTTTGCCATACCTAAACAGGCAAATGGTGAAGATGAATACTATTTCACCGGAAACTCTCTGGGTTTACAGCCAAAACTCGCCCGTGAATATGTCATTGAGTTGCTCGACTCTTGGGGGCAACGTGGCGTAAAAGGTCATTTTGAAGGTGAATACCCTTGGATGCCTTATCATGAATTTTTAACAGAGCAGTCGGCGTTATTGGTTGGCGGTAAAAATGAAGAAGTGGTGACGATGAATTCATTAACCACCAATTTGCATTTAATGATGGTCAGCTTTTATCAGCCAACGGGCAAGCGGACAAAAATACTGATTGAAGATCACGCTTTTCCTTCTGATCATTACGCCGTGGAATCTCAACTTAAACATCATCAACAAAGTGTTGATGACAATATGTTGCTGTGGACGCCAAGGGATGGAGAAGAGCTATTAAACACTGATGATTTATACCAAATGATTGAACAACAAGGTGATGAAATTGCACTGATATTATTACCGGGAGTTCAATACTATACGGGTCAAGTGCTTGATATGAAAAACATCACAGAAAAAGCACATGCTAAAGGTATTATGGTCGGTTTCGATTTAGCCCATGCCGTTGGCAATATAGAGCTTGAATTACATAACTGGCAAGTCGACTTTGCTTGTTGGTGTAGTTACAAATATTTAAACAGTGGCGCAGGCTCTGTTGCCGGTTGTTTTGTTCATCAAACTCATAGCACGAATACCAATAGTGAAACGCAAGTAAATCGCTTTTCTGGCTGGTGGGGACACGATAAATCAACCCGTTTTAAAATGGAAAATAACTTTAAACCGATTGCTACTGCTGAAGGTTGGCAATTGTCAAATCCACCGGTATTGTCATTAGCTGCGATTCGCGGCTCACTTGATACGATAAAGATGGCCGGTGGTATCAAAGAACTGCGCAAGAAATCACTGAAACTCACTCAATATATGACAGAATTAATTAGCAGTGAATTAGGCGATAAAATTCGTATTATCACGCCAAGTAATGAAAGTGAACGAGGCTGTCAGTTGTCGTTAATGGTTAATGTTGAAGGTCTTGACGGCAAAGCTATGTTTAACGCCTTAGAAGAAAATGGCGTAACCACAGACTGGCGTGAACCTAATGTAATTCGCGTTGCTCCTGTACCACTTTATAATCAATTCCAAGATATTTACCACTTTGTCCGACTTTTAAAGGAGTGTTTGCAATGAACAAAATCCCTTTAACGAAACCCGCAAGTGAAACCCAAATAACCATAGCAGGCGCAGGCCCTGTTGGCGCGCTTTTAGCGGTAATATTAGGGCGTAAAGGTTATAACATTAACTTACTAGAATCTCGGCCAGATTCTCGTCAACATAATATCTATCAAGGTAAGTCGATTAATATCGCACTCTCTGATCGTGGCTGGTTGGCCCTAGAGTCTGTCGGTATTGCTGAACAAGTTCGCCAAGCAGCTATTCCCATGAAGAAACGCGTTATGCATGCTGTTGACGGCACGATCACCGAACAAGCTTACGGCAAAGACGATCAAGCTATTTGGTCGGTTTCCCGTGCAGGCATTAATGAACAGTTATTAGATTTAGCAGAAAAAGAAGCGAGTGTAGAATTACACTTTGAGAAAAGACTTACTCATGTCGACTTTAATACCGCCTGTGCTTCTTTCAGTTTTGATTTGCCCCAGAGCAAAGGTCATGTCGAGGTTGACGCTGATTATATTTTTGGCGCAGATGGTGCATTTTCAAAAGTGCGTCGTCTTGCGCAAGAAACGCCTCGTTTTAGTTATAGTCAGTCATTTATGCCGCAGTCTTATATTGAACTATCTATCCCTGCCAATGAAAACGAAACGGGTGATGCGCGTTTTAAGATGGAAAAAGAAGCTTTGCATATTTGGCCAAGAAAAGACTTTATGCTGATCGCCTTGCCCAACCCTGATGGTAGCTTCACTTGTACATTATTTCTAAATTATGAAAGTAAAGGAGACTATGACCACTCATTCAATAATTTACAAGATCGTAATAGCGTGATTAACTTTTTCAATGATAACTTCGCCGATGCCATGCCATTATTAGAAAATCCCATTGACGATTTTATGGAAAAATCAGCTAATCCACTCTTTTTGGTTAATGTCGATCCTTGGGTGATCAATAATAAAGTCGCACTTATTGGTGATGCTGCTCATGCCATGGTGCCTTTTTATGGCCAGGGAATGAATTGTGGTTTCGAAGATTGCCGAGAACTCGGTGAGCTTATTGATGAATATGAAGGTGAGTGGCCCGAAATCTTCCCTGCTTATCAAAAACAACGAAAAATTAATGCCGATGCCATAACTGAATTAGCCAGACGTAACTTTATTGAAATGAGTGAGTTATCCGCTGATAGTAACTTTCAATTGCAGAAAAAAATTGAAGCGAAGTTTCATCAACTTCATCCAGAGCTTTGGGTACCACTTTATTCTATGGTGACTTTTTGTCCACATTTACCTTATTCACAAGCGTTACAGATTGGTGATCAGCAAAAAATAATTATGAATCAAATAATGCAAATCCCTGATATTGCTAGTTGTTGGCAAGACGACTTTATTTATCTCAAATTACAACAGTTAGTCCATAACCACTTTAAAAAAGAGGAAGATAAAAATGTCTAATACCGGCTGTCCTTTTAGTGGTTCTGCTGAAAACAAAAGAGAACTAGAGCAAGATATTCATACCGACTTTAAAGATGATATGTCATACGGCGATTACTTGAAACTCGACCAAATATTATCAGCGCAGCAACCCTTATCAAACGAACATGATGAAATGTTATTTATTATAATTCATCAAAGCAGTGAATTATGGCTAAAGCTCGCAGGTCATGAGCTAGCAAAAGCAGTGCAATGTTTACGTGACAATGATTTTGGCCCTGCGTTTAAAGTTATAGCTCGCGTTAAACAAATATTCATACAACTCACCCAATCATGGAATATTTTATCAACCCTTACTCCGGTGGATTACTTAAAATTTCGTGATGACTTAGGGCGTTCATCGGGTTTTCAGTCACACGGTTATCGTAAACTTGAGTTCCTTTTAGGTAATAAAAATAGTGATATGCTCAAGTTGCATAAAAATGATAATGAAGCGCATCAAGAGTTAGAGTTATTACTAAATAGCCCAAGTTTATATGACGAAGTGATTATCGCATTAGTGAAAGCAGGCTTTAGCATTGACGATTGCGTACTTAATAGAGATGTCACTCAAGCCTATCAAAGTAATGATAGTGTCGTTAAAGCATGGTTGTCAGTATACCAGCAACCTGAGAAGTATTTTGAGTTGTATGAATTGGCTGAAAAGCTCGTTGATATTGAAGACTCTTTTCAGCAGTGGCGTTTCAAACACATGTATACCGTGCAAAGAATTATTGGCTATAAAGCCGGCACAGGTGGTTCTTCTGGCGTTAGTTTTTTAAAAAAAGCACTTGATGTCAGTTTTTTCCCTGAGCTCTTTGAGGTTAGAACACATCTGTAATATATAATGACTGAGCAGAATTTAATAACTCAATATTCAAAGTATTAGATTCTGCTAAACCTATCAAACAATTCTCCCACCTAAATTGACCTGCAATTACCTCTGTTCTGCAAATCTATAAAAAACACAATATTTGATGCTAATCAGTCAAAAAGTAGAGGTAAATCAATAAAAATAAAACGCACATATCATATACTCATGCTATTAATTTTTTAATATTCTTGTTTTAAATCAATTTAATAACATCGAGAATTATTTTTATTTATCTTTGTATTATTTTAAAGAACAGGAGCAATAAATTACAAGGTTTATCAATAGTATGAAGTTTGAAAACATCTCATTTAAGAAAAAAATATTTATTTTATTAGCCGTTCCCTTGTTGGGATTTTTATTTTCTAGTATTTCATCAATATTCAGCAGTATTGCAAAAACTCAAGAAATGAATCAACTTCACCGTGCCACTAAACTTTCTACTGTATATAGTGACTTAGTTCATGAGCTACAAAAGGAACGTGGCATGACAGCAGGATTTTTGGGCTCTAAAGGAACAGAGTTTGCGAATAACCTTACTGTCCAACGAGGAAATACTAACGATAAAAATACCGTCAGAGATGACTATTGGCAGGACAATACTTTTGTGTATGCGAAAATAATAAGACTTAACCGCGAGATTAACGATCAATTAAGCCAACTAAATAATATCAGAAACCAGGTAGACCAGTTGTCTATTTCAACGGCAAAAGCGATAGCATTTTATACCGAGACAAATAAATTGTTATTAAGTATCTCAACGCTTATTTCTGAAATAAGTACCGATTCTTTGGTGTCTAAAGAAGTTGTTGCCTATTACAACTTTGTTCAAGGAAAAGAGCGTGCTGGTATCGAACGAGCAGTCTTAAGCAACGCTTTTAGTGCCAATATATTTAACGATGGCATGCTGACTAAATTTATTAGGCTAGTTTCTGAGCAGAATACTTATATGTCTAGCTTTACTGCTTTTGCTAATGCCAAAAACAAATCGTTTTATCAACAAAAAATAAGTAACCCGGCAGTAAATGAGGTTTTACGATTAAGAGAAATAGCCTTAGATAAATCGGCCGAGGGTAATTTTGGTATTGAAGCAAACCATTGGTTTGAACAATCAACAAAACGTATTGGGCTGTTTAAAGAGACTGAAACTCAACTGAGCAATAACTTACTGATTTTAGTAAAAAGTAAAAATGATACTGCTTTTACCTCTATGTTACTTAACAGCGTTATTAGTAGCGTGCTTATTATTATTTCATTAATGTTAAGTGCTTATATTATTAAAGAATTAAGTATGCAGGTAGAAAACCTCACTTACGTGATGAACAAGGTTAGAAATGAAGATGATCTAACCATAAGAGCCAGCCATACTTGTGAGAGCGAAATGGGGCAAATTGCACTTTCCCTTAATTTAACATTAGAAAAATTTTCAGGTGCGATGGATGAGATATCAGCATCAAGCACCACTTTAGCCGCTGCCGCAGAAGAAACCTCACAAACTTGCGAGCATAACTCTGAATCAATGCTTGAACAGCAGAATGAAATAGCGCTTATTGCTACCGCTATTGAAGAGCTATCGGCAACCGTAAAAGAAGTGGCGGGTAATACACAGCTTGCTGCAGACTCAGCAAAAGATGCAGATGACCAAGCACAAAGTGGTTTAGATGTTGTACAAAAATCGTATCACTCTATTGAGAAATTAGCGGGTGAAATAGCTAATTTAGCAACAAGAATAACAAGCTTGCATGAAAGTAGTAACAAGATAACCAATGTAGTCGATGTCATTAAATCCGTGGCCGAACAAACAAATTTACTAGCTTTAAATGCCGCTATTGAAGCTGCAAGAGCGGGAGAACAAGGCCGAGGTTTTGCGGTAGTAGCTGACGAAGTTCGTACTTTAGCTCAACGTACTCAAGAATCTACCAGTGAAATAGAAAGCTTTATCACCTCATTGCAATCAGATGCAAATGCCGCTTTTAGTGTTATTGAAACTAGTCAAAGTATGGCACAAGACGCTGTAGCTAACTCCAAGGATGTAGAAGATACTTTAAGTGGTATAACAACGTCTGTCAGTAATATTTTCTCTATGACGGAACAAGTAGCTACCGCTGTGGAAGAGCAAGCTATGGTCACTCAAGATTTAGCTAAAAATGTTGTCAGTGTTGAGCAAAAGTCAATGGAGACAACTACAGGGGCAACTCAAATCGCTTCGACCGCAAGAGAACAAGCTAATTTATCGACGACCTTACAGGATATATCCCTTGCTTTTAAAATTTAAAATTAGGTTTCACTAAAAAAAATGCACTCAATGATTGAGTGCATTTTAACTTTATGAAAGAGCAACTACATCTTAATTTTTGACTGAGTTTACCTCTAAGGCTTTGTTGCCACTTTTTTCACGTTTTTTACGTGATTTCTCTGACTTCAATTTCATTTTCTGTTTTTGTAATGATGAAATATCCTTAGGCATAGGTTTACGAGGCATGCGCTCGTCAGCCATTGCCGCTTTATATAAAAATCCAGCAAGTATAACTGATGCTTGTTTTAAATCAGCTTCTACAACATGGTCAATCGAGTCAATGTGGGTATGATGCAAACGAGAGCCATAATCAAGCTTGTCTTGAATAAATTGAAAGCCAGGTAAGCCTAGATCATCGAAAGATTCATGATCTGTTCCACCGGTACTTTTGTTAGTTACCGTACCTGTACTCAAATCTGAGTATGGGCTAAACCAGCTACTCAGAATTGGCTTCGCCGCAACATTACCTTCGGTGTATATACCTCGGAATCGGCCACTGCCATTATCCATATTAAAATAGACTGAAAATTTATCATGAGCAGCTTTAGTTTCAATTGGCCAACCTTGATCTTTCCATAAATAACTAGGTAAAGCTCTTTCATTCTTATCACTTGGCTTTGGACGAGTAGCAAAGTGCTCGTCAACGTAAGATGATGAACCAAATAACCCTTGCTCTTCACCCGACCACAACGCTATACGAATAGTACGCTTAGGTTTAAAATTTAATGCTTGAAGAATACGAACAGCTTCCATTGAAACAGCAACACCCGCGCCATTATCTACAGCACCATCACTCGCATGCCAAGAGTCTAAATGACCACCAACCATAACGATTTCAGGATCTTTATCAGTTCCTGGGATTTCGGCAATAGTGTTATAAGCATTACGGTCTTTGTCATGAAAACGAGCATCAATCTTGATAGACAATTTAGGTGTTTTTCCACTATCAATCATGCGAGATAATGAGTTGTAATGTTCAGCTTCAATAATAAGTGCTGGCACTGGAAAGGTTTTACCTACACGATGATCGCTACCAAAGACATTAATCAAACCACCCTGTCGCCAGCTACGATAAATAACCCCAGCAACTTTCTCTTCTTTTAAAAAGGTAGTTAACGCAGCACGGAAATTATAACGCTGCATTGCGCTATCTCTTCGGTCAGGAGTGACCCAAGGAGAATGGCTTGGAGCACGCATAACATCAAAGTCTTTTAACTTTGATAGTTCTCCAGAATCATAGCGTTTGAATACACTGTTCTCTGGCTCATCAATATTCTTGCCTCCGCCCATCATAATAATTTTGTCTTTGAACTTACCTCTGTACTGTGCTAAATCTGCAATTGAAGAAGCATCAAAAATAACAACGTCACCTTGTACTTCACCTTTAGTGCCCGGTGTCCAAGCAACAGGGATCCCGTGTAAAGAAACTTCACGTGGACTCAAGACATCAATTGATGCCGAATCGTGCGACCAACCACGGCCAAAATCGAAGGGGTCTAAGTAAGCATTTTTTAGCCCCCAAGCTTTAAGTTTTTCTAAGGTCCAGTCATTGGCTTTTTTCATCTGAGGGGAGCCGGATAAACGCGGACCTATTTCGTCGGTTAGTTGCTCTAATGTATGCATAACTTCAGAATTATAAAAGCCTTCAGCTCTTATTTTGTTGGCCATGTCTAAATCATCACCGGCATAAGCCGTTGATAATGAAAGACACAATAATGATAGTCCTATTTTTTTCATTGTTATTTCCCTGATTATAATTTTTATTTTAACTTCATAATTTATTACATAACAATAAATATTAACAGTGCGAAACGGTGAACTTCCACAAAAAAGCGATCACTGACAAGTTAGCCAAAGTGAGTATTTGAAAAGTTATGTAAAGCATATTTATCTTTTATTGCAAAACAAACTGATCAGACCATTGTGCAATGAGCTAAAAATATTTAGAATCAAATGAGAAAACTTACAAAATTTCTACTAATGTAAGTAGTAACAAAGTATTAAAATCTAATTATCACTATATAAAAATAAAACATCGCATTCTTGGGAGAGAAGATATGAGTAATTTTAAAAACTCTGCTTTAGTAACAGCAATAAAACTTGCTGTACTAACATCGTCAGTGGGTTATTCAGCCGTTAGTTTCGCTGAAGAAGAAAAAATTGTCGGCTTAGAAGTTATCGAAGTAACTGCGCGTAAGCGTGTAGAAAATGTTCAAGAAGTTCCAGTAGCCGTTAGTGCGCTTCAAGGGGAAAAACTGAGTGTTTTGAACTCTGCTGCAATGGATATTCGTTTCTTGAATGCAAGAGTACCAAGCCTTTCTGTTGAGTCTTCATTTGGCCGTACTTTTCCCCGCTTTTATATGCGAGGTTTAGGTAACTCAGATTTTGATTTAAATGCCTCACAACCCGTTTCTTTAGTGGTTGATGAAGTTGTGCAAGAAAACCCTATATTAAAAGGTTTTCCCGTTTTTGATATCGGCCGTGTTGAAGCATTACGAGGACCACAAGGGACATTATTTGGTCGCAACACCCCTGCTGGCTTAATTAAGTTTGAATCGGTAAAACCGTCACAAGACTTTGATGGTTTTGCTTCATTATCATATGGCAGCAAAAATACTGCAGATATGCGTGTTGCTGTTGGCGGTGGTTTAACAGATAAATTATCTGCACGAGTTTCTTTACTTAATCAAACGAGAGATGATTACATAGATAACAAAGCGCCTGGCTTTGAACAAGATGAAGTTTTAGGTGGTTACACAGACAAAGCCGCTCGTATTCAGTTTTTATACGAAGGCGATGACTTTAACGCCTTATTTAATTATCACATGCGTGATTTAGACGGCAAGCCTGTTGCTTTTTATGCCAATGCCTTTAAACCAGCAAGTAATGAATTGGTCAGTGATTTTGAGCGAGATACTGTTTACCATGATTCCGCAGCTAGAGCGACACAGCAGGTAGAAACTGAAGGGGCAAGCTTAAAGCTAACCTTTGAACTAGGTGAATATACTTTAACGTCAATTTCAGGTTTTGAAACAGCAGAACTATATTCTCGTGCAGATGTTGATGGGGGGTATGGGGCAGTTTATGCTGAGCCTTCAGGCCCAGGGTTGATCATGCTAGATTCTGAAACCGCAGATGCCATTCCAGATCACGAACAATTCACCCAAGAAATACGTTTAGCGAGTAACTTTGATGGTGAGTTTAATTATCAAGTTGGCGCATTTTACTTCAATGAAGATTTAACCATTGAAAGTTTCGCTTTTGACCCACTTTTTAGCAGCGGGGCGCAAACAGGTTATGTCATTCAAGATCAAGAAACAACAGCTTGGGCAGTTTTTGGCTCTGCAGATTATGACTTTAATGATAAAACATCAATAACGGTTGGCTTACGTTACTCAGATGATGATAAAGACTATAGCAACCAGAGAACTAAGTCTCCGCTATCTTGGTTAGGATTTCCTGATGAAGCAGCTGGTGCAGTTAACCCGAGTGATACACATGTCAGTTGGGATGTGAGTATCGTGCACAAGTATGAAGACGATATTAACCTATATGCACGTATTGCTGACACTTTTAGAGCGCCAAGTATTCAAGGGCGTTCTTTATTTGCTTTTGGTGACGGTATTTCGGTTGCTGAATCAGAGAGTATTTTATCACTTGAAGCGGGCATTAAATCAGACATTTTAGATGGTTATGGCCGAATTAATGCTTCGGTCTTTTATTTCACTATGGACGATCAACAATTAACCTCTGTAGGTGGTGGTGGTAATACTGCAAGTTTACTTAATGCCGAAGAAACCACAGGTTATGGTCTTGAAATTGATTCCGAATTTATGCTCTCAGATAACTGGTGGGTTACCGCAAGTGTGAGCTACAACAATACTGAAATCAATGATAGTGATTTAGCCGTTGCTGCTTGTAAATTATGCTCTATTGAAGACGATTTCTACACTGATGATTTTGGTAATAAGTTTGCCCAGATTAACGGAAATGGTTTACCACATGCACCAGAGTGGATTTTTAACTTCACTGCACGTTATTCACGTGAAATTGGTGATGGTGAATTCTATGCTTATACCGATTGGTCTTACCGTGACGACATTAATTTCTTTTTATATGAATCAAAAGAGTTCAATGGTAAGTCTTTATTCGAGGGTGGTGCTCGCACAGGATATACGTGGGACGGCGATGATACAGAATATGAAGTAGCATTATTTGTTCGTAATATCACTGACGAACAAATTGCAATTGGCGCTGTAGACTTTAGTAATAATACGGCCATTGTTAATGAAGAACGCTTTTTCGGTGCTGAATTCAAAGTAAGCTTTTACTAAAACAGGCTATTAAACAATAGCAAAAATGGCGACTAATTAGTCGCCATTTTATATTAATTATACTATTTCATACCATTATTAAAACCATTTTAAAAGCCACTCCAACGACGTAAAAATATTCATAAATGATGGAATAATAAATCAACAATCGAGTTTAAATAACAATTCAGCCAAGTCTGGTTGCCATTGAAAATCTTTTAATTTAATTCGTTGGCCAATTACAACGACTTGTTCATCTTGTAACAAACATCTTTGCTTGGCAAAGTATTCACTCTCCGTAGGAAATGAAATTTTTCCTTGAGAGTTTATCACCCGATACCATGGAACAACCTCACCTTGATACCCATTGTCAGGAACTTTACCTAAAGCTTTACCCACCAAACGAGCTTTACCGGGTAAGCCTGCAAGGTCAGCTATTTGTCCATAACAAGCAACCTTTCCATACGGAATGGCCTGTACTGCTTTCCAAATTTTGACGTAGTTAGGCTTAAAACCTTTATTAACTTCTTGAGCTATTACCAAGGCAAGACTTCTCCATTTGAGTGTCTAAATACGCCGCTGCCTTTCATGGTAAGGTCATTAATTAAGCCAACAATTCTTCCTGCAGATTCATCTGCGCTAATATCACCACCATGATTGACCATATCCGTTTGTACATAACCCGGATGATAAATTCCAACAGCTACATCTTGATTTAACAAATCTTTACTCAGCGACATTGAAGCTGCGTTTAGCGCTGCTTTCGACATGCGATAACCATATCTCCCACCTGAACCATTATCACTAATAGACCCCATTCTAGAGGTGATCATGGCCACTTTGCCATCAGGGTTAAGATTGCTTTGTAATGCATTAACAATACGCAGTGGGGCTAACGCATTAACTTCAAATTGCTCCCGTATAGTTTCAATATTCATATCAATCAGACTTTCATCTCGTAAAATACCCGCGTTACAAACAAGCACGTCAATGCCAATGCCGCTTAGTGACTTAGTCATATTTTTAATCCCTAAGTCTGTTGCAACGTCAATATCTACGATCACATGCACAGCAAGTTCATTCAACTCTGCTGATCTTTGTCGACATAAGGCATAAACATTATCGCCCTGTGCTTGGAATTTTTTTGTCATCGCTAAACCAATACCTCGGTTTGCCCCTGTGATCACTATATTTTTGCTCATGCTTTTTTCCTTTTCTATAAAATAAACTCTCTTTTATAATCTTTAAAAGTCTAGCTAAAAGTAGTGTTATTGATATGATGGCAAATCACAATTTATCAACAAGGAAAATAATGGACTTATCCGTCATCACCAGCAACAACTTACAATTCTCCACAGACCGTTTGTCTATAACACTAATGAATGACAGTCATTGGCCTGACTTTCAGCGAATCCAAGCCGACCGTGAAATAATGAAATATATTGGTCCTATTTTACCCCTAGACGAATTAAAAACTAAATTTTTGGATCGAATTCGACCTTTTACTCAAGAAGAAGGTCATTGGTTAACCTTAGCAATACATCATAAAATAACACGTGAATTTATTGGCAGTGTGGGTTTTAAAATTGCCAGCCTTAACGATCAACGTGCAGAAATTGGCTACTTAGTATTACCTCAATATGGCGGTCAAGGATTTACAACAGAAGCTTGCAAGGTGTTGAATCGATTTATTTTTGAAGAGATAAAAGTACGAAAAATTGTTGCCCACTGCACCACAGTTAATACAGGTAGTTGGAAGGTAATGGAAAAAATAGGTTTATTACGTGAAGGTGAGCTTAAAATGGATTTTTGCTTGAATGATCATTGGTATAACGGATATTGCTATGGTTTGGTAAATCCGCTTTATTGCTAAGGTATAATTCTCAGAAAATGATAACTTCGGTATAAAGATAACATATAAAGTAAAAAGGTTATTTTAATCATCAATTAAAATAACCTTTTTTAATATCACCGTTAATTATTAAAAATTAACCGCCACATTTTTTAGCTTTGCTTTTACCTTCGCCACATTTACCTTTCTTGGCTTTTTTACCTTCGCCACATTTTCCTTCGCCACATTTACCTTTTTTGGCTTTTTTACCTTCACCACATTTTCCTTCGCCACATTTACCTTTCTTGGCTTTTTTACCTTCGCCACATTTTCCTTCGCCGCATTTACCTTTCTTGTCCATTTTGCCTTCGCCACACTTACCTTTGTCGGCTTTTTTACCTTCGCCACATTTGCCATTGGCATCTGCTGCAACAATAGTCGTTATACTTTGCGCTTCAAAAGGGTTAGTCTCCGCTTTTGCTGGTGTTGATACAGCAAGCGTTAATGCAAAAAGGCCCAATAGAGCTGTCATTGATGATTTTTTTAAAAGTTTCATTATGTTTTCCTTTTATTTTATAATTATGGCACTACATACGTAAGCTAAGAACAAAGACCCTTGGTGCAATAAATAAATTTCAATAACATTGAAAAAAACACTATTGTTTCAAAATAAACTTATTAGATCCTTATCGAGGTTACCCGTAGATTTATGAATACTCAAGTACAAAAAGTGGTTTTAGCACCAATGGAAGGTGTTGCCGACGCATTAATGCGCCACTTACTTACCTCAGTGAATAACTATGACTTTTGTATTACTGAGTTCTTACGAATTGTTGACCAACTCCTGCCAGAGAGATGTTTTTACAAAGTTTGCCCTGAATTGACGCAACAAGGATACACGCAGTCAAAAACGCCACTGAGAATGCAGTTACTGGGTCAAGAGCCCAATTGGATGGCAGAAAATGCCGTACGCGCAATTGAACTCGGTTCTCATGGTGTAGATTTGAATTTTGGTTGCCCTGCAAAAACGGTCAATAAAAACCGTGGTGGTGCGGTACTATTAAAATCCCCTGAAGATATTTATCGCATTGTCTCAAAAGTAAAAGAGGCATTAGGTAATGATGTCGTACTTTCCGCTAAAATCCGCTTAGGTTTTGACGATGCTTCGTTACTAGATGAAATAGTTAGCGCTATAACATCAGCAAATGCCGATCAACTTACCATACATGCTAGAACAAAAGCTGATGGTTACCGCCCTCCTGCATATTGGCATTTTATCGGCGATATTGTAAAAAAATACCCGATTGAAATTTTCGCTAATGGTGAAATTTGGAGTTTAGCAGACGCCAATCGTTGTATAGCCGAAAGTTTGACCCCAAATTTAATGTTAGGTCGCGGCGCACTCGCCTTGCCTAATTTAGCCGCTGTTATTAAAGGCGAGCAACAATCAATGCCTTGGGTTCAGCTTTGTTCATTACTTCGAAAATACAGTGAACTTGAATTAACTGGTGATAAAAGCTTCTATTTTTCAAGCCGTTTAAAGCAATGGTTGAGATATTTAAAAATACAATACCCACAAGCACAGCAGTTATTTAATGACATAAAAGTATTAAAAGACAAAGAGAAAATTTTAGCGTTATTAGATAAATCGTCAACAAACGAGTCCACTAATGTTATAAAAACGTAAATTTATTTCGAAGCTTGTCGGTAAATCTCATACCACTTCAGTTAATAGTGCTTTAAAATACAGCATTGTTTTCTATCTGATACGGCTATGAAAAACTACTTATCTTCACTATTTTTTACTCTTTCTTTCGCTTTAACAACGGTGCTTTATTCTGCTCATTGTTATGCAGAGCAAGCCAACATTGCTTATGAAAAGGCCTTAAGTTTTTTGCAACAAGGAAAACTAGATGAGGCAGAAATATCGGTAAAAAATAGCATTATTCAGCGTCCAAATTACTTGCCTGCAAGGTTATTGCTTGGCGATATTCTATTGCAAAAAGGTCAACCACAATCCGCTGAAAAAGAGTTAACAATAGCGCTGACATTGCAGGCTGATAGTTACACCGTCGTTATTCCGCTGGTAGAAGCAAAATTATTTTTATACAAACATCAAGAAGCGCTTACCCTTTTAAATGAACATCCACAATTGGCAACAGAGCGGAAATATTTTTTACTGCAAGGTAATGCCCATAAAGCCTTAGCGCAATATAAAGAGGCTAAAAAGTCTTATCAACAATCACGGTACATTCATGGAGAAACAATAGCTTTATTTACCGCTATGGCTGATTTAGCCTTCAAGCAAGGAGAGTTTCCTCAAGCATTAGATTATGTCAATCAAGCACTTTTAATTCCCCCTAGATTAACTGATAGCCAGCAAAAAAAACAATACCAAGGCTCTAAAATACTGAAAGCTGAAATATTAAAAACGCACAAAGAGTTTGATCAAGCTACTTTAATATACGATAGTATTTTGCAAGAAGAAGTCACTAACAAACAGGCTTTATTTGGTAAGGCAAGTATTTTTCTAGAACAAAACAAGCTCAATGACGCCTTACTTTTCACTCTAATGCTACGTGAGAATCACCCAAATGATCCTTATGTTAAACTTCTTCATTCATCTATTTTGGCTTTGCAAGGAAATGGTAAAAAAGCTCGAACCTTACTACGAGACATTCAACAGCAATTTCTTAACTTATCAACCGAACAACGCCATGAACCCGAAGTTCTATTACTCTCAGGAAATGTGGATTTTCTTAATAAAAGTTATTTCCAAGCGAAACAAAAGTTCACTGAATATATTAATGAATATGGTGAAGATGCGACAATCCGCCGTAATTTAGCAACTATAGCGCTAAGAGATAATAAGTTTGATATTGCTCAACAGCATATAGAAATAGCACTAAAGCTTAAACCAAACTCAACGGATATTACGCTGTTAGCCAGCTACGTTTATCAAAAGCAGCTGCCTGCAAATGAATTTTTAAATTTTTTAGCCGATAGCCATATAAAGTTTCCTGATAATATTCTACTTCGAGATCAATACATTAATGCTTTAGTGGGCGAAGGTTTATATGAAAAAGCGGAACTCATGCTCAATGGAATTAGCGGTAATACCACCATCGCAAGTAAAACACTTTTAGGTTTTTTACAATTACAAGCGGGAAAATTAGAACAAGCAACAATAACAACGCAAAAATTACTTAACCAATACCCCAATAAAATTGAAATTTTGCAACTGGCCGCTGAATTATCCTTGAAGCTAGGTAAACCGATTGATGCAAAAAAATTATTGTCACAATGTTTGGTATTAGATGAAAAGTTTCGTCCTGCACTTCTTTCTTTAGCAGGTATTAGCTTAAATGAAAATAAGCTAGAACAAACTGAACAACACTACCAACAGTTATTAACGTTTTATCCAAATGATAGCCACGCATTGCAGCTTTATGCTGACTTAGCGATTAAACAGCAACAGTATTATTTGGCGATAAAGTTACTAACTGCAATTAATAAGTCCCACCCATCTTACTTATACACTCAAAAAGCATTGTTATCGCTATACATGAAAACAAACCAATCCCCTCAAGCTAAAGACTTAATTACACAATTACAAAAGGTTGATGCCTTCGATCAAGAACTATTACTCACAAAAAGTAAACTACAAAAAAAACAGGGACAATTTGCTGCTGCCGGTAAAACCCTAAAAATACTTTTTGGCTTAATCTATGATGAAATCATCAAAATTGAACGTATTACTTTATTACAACTTGACCTTGATGATACTGAATCAGCGAAAAGAAGTATTGACCGTATTGCTCAACTGACAAATAACAATGTGCCATATTACGTTCAAGCGCGATATGCGCTAGCAATAAAAGACTTACCAAAAGCTAAGGCACTCATTAAGAGTGAATTAGCTAACAATGAAGATACATTAAAATGGCAAGAGCTTAATGTTTATTACGCTTTAGCGAATAACGAATCAATAAAAGCAATAAAGCAGTTACAACCGTTGTTTGAAAAACATAAGCAACGTAGTCACCTTCAGTTACTGAGTCAACTGTATGTTCAATCAAAGCAAATCGATAAGGTCATATCACTTTTATCGAGTTGGGTAAAAGAACAAAAGCATGACTCTTGGGCCTTTTCTCAACTGGCAAATATCGCTGAGCAAACGAATAACCCTACATTAGCCATTAAAACCTATGAGGCCTTTCCTTATCTTGAGCAACAGCCTATTTTTCTCAATAACTTAGCAAATTTATATCAAGAAACGGATAAAACCAAAGCGCTTATTTATGCCCGTAATGCTTATAAATTATTACCAGAATTTGCGCCTATAAATGATACTTTAGGCTGGTTATTGGTATTAAATGAGAAAAATCAACAAGGATTAAGCTATTTACGAGAAGCTGTTGCCCGAGATGCTAAAAGTGCGATTTATCATTACCACTTAGCTTATACTCTTGCAAAACTTAAGCGTATGGCATTGGCAAAGGTTTCTTTATTGCAAGCCCAAGATATTGATATAAATCATCCGTTAAATAAACAAGTTAAAGAACTTTTATTCGTAAGTAATCAGTAAACACCCGTTAGGTGATGCGGTATAAACTGCCGTATCACAAGTATCAAGTCTCATATCCGTGACTTTCAATTTTAGTGTTAGCAAACTGAAAATATCTCATCGACAAATAAATATAAAATAAAAGCGTTCCATTTTTCTGTATATAAAATTCACTTTATCAATAACTTCAACTGTAAATATTGTTCGTAAATTATACATTACAGTTGTTACTCTATTTTCATTAAAAATGATTTTTTCAAATAAAGACAACGCTGTCACACTTGTAACCTTAATGTTAATATCTCCATCCAAATTACATCATCAACTCCATTTTAAGGAATTTCAATGCGTACTCTAGCTTTGATCGCAACGTTATTTATAAGCTTTTCAAGCTTCGCTGATTCTATCGACCTAGGTCAAGCCAGCAAATATAATGCTTTTGTTAAGAATAACTACTCAGTTAATTCCTCTGATGTTCAAGGACGTGTCGCTGTTGGTGGTGACTTAAATGTAACATCTGAGAATCAACAAGCAGGTTATGAAGTTGGTAACAAAATCATTGATTTTAATATGGGCGATGGTCCAAGCCTTGTTGTTGGTGGAGACATTAATAAAACAGGTGAAGGACATTTTAATATTTATCAAACAGCAACCCTACCAGCTCCTGTTATGGGCGATATTGTTTTAGGAGGCACTATTAATGGTACGACCCTTGATTATAAGACCGCTCAAGAAAACTCTGCTAACCTGCCTGTTGACTTCACTAACGCATTTTCACATTTAGAAAACTTATCTAAAACCTTATCAGAACGAACGGCTATACCTACTGCAGTTCATCTCCAAGATAACTATTTAATTTTTCAAGCTTCATCGAATGTTATACCTGATGACAACGTGTATGTGTTTAACATTGATCAAAGTCAACTAAAGAATCAATGGGGAACAAAACGAACAGACTGGTTTGTTGATGCATCGTCGATGGCTGATAATGCGACAGTGATTTTTAATGTAACTAACTCTGAAAGCGACACGGTTGATTTTACTCAATCAAATATCTTTTTTGAACGTGATAATATTACTCGTCAAGATCCATTGAGCGCTTACTTTAATAAAGAGTCAGCTAATAATGTTCCGCCGGTTCAAGTACTTTATAACTTTTATGGTGCTAGCCAATTAAATCTTGATAGCGACTTATATGGTAGTGTACTTGCTCCAACCGCTGATATAAAAGCGAATAGCTCACATATATATGGCCAAGTTATCGGTAAGTCTTGGGAAGGTAATATGCAAATAAACTACAACCCGTTTTCCCCTGTAGGCACACCGACGCCAGTACCAGAGCCAAGTACTTTTATTATCTTTGCACTTGCCTTTGTCGTAATGGTTTCGCGTAATAAATTATCAACATTGACTGAAAAAATTAAGCTTAATAACAAAGCAGTTTGTTTAGCTTAGTTCATCACAAGTCTCTTTATAACCTCCGTTACGATTTATGAAAATGCCAGACTTTATCGTCTGGCACTTTTCCCCATAAAGTTATTCACGTTTTTAAACCACGTTTATTTTCTGCCCTTCCCTCCACCATCTTCTTCTTGTTGTTTTTTAATGGCTCGTTTTTCTGAAACCACCATTGAAATCGCTTTTTCGACAAAGGGATCTGGTGAGAACATCTGCACTAACACAGCAAAAGCGATAGCAATACCACGTCGCTTGTTAGCCAGTTTCATTAATATTACTGCAATTACCGACAACCCCGTAAATACAAACCAAGGCGCTAGCGCCAAATAAAAATCATAAGAATAAAAATCAACCATAAAAATAACTCCATACTTATCCCACATACCTTCCGGAATAAGACTACAAAAACGATTCAGCCAATATGGCTGAGCTTAAGAATGTTAACTAAGGTGTTTTTTGAGGTGAGCTAGTTGATTTTCGGTTTGATGAGAAACTCGTTTGAACAATAGCTTTTGGGGCTTGCTGTTAAAAGTAAGCATAGTCATGATTTGCTGTTGATACTTTTGTTTAATAAGAGTGGCAGTTAATTTACCTAATAGCCCTTTCGATAAGCCGTACGAACAAACAAAACTCGCTAGGTATAACTGTTGTTTGTAGATGTCATTTTTCGATAATTGAAAATGAACCTTTGCAGAGAGTGTATTTAATGAGGTACAAGTAGGCGTCTGACGATATTCTACTTGTTGAATGTCACTATTAATGACCGAAGATAATGGAACGGCTAATGCTGAATTTACGAATAAAACAGCGCTAAGCAATAAGATAAATTTTAGAATAAAATGTTTCAATTTACCTCCATCACCTAGTAGTTAAACCTAATTAATAGTTGATATGGGACTGCTGATGTCGTTTTTCAAGAAAAGAGCTATCTAATGATAGCTCTTTTCATTTAAGTACTACTCGTAACGTAGTGCATCAATCGGGTCTAAGTTAGCCGCTTTGGCGGCAGGTATAATACCAAATAACAAACCAACGCCGGCACTAAAGCCAAACGATAGCGCAACAGCCCACATTGGAACTTCTGCGGAAGGCAAATCGACCATGCTACTGACCAAAGCTCCGGCTCCATAGCCAATGGCTAAACCAATTAAACCACCAAGTAGACACAAGAACACCGCTTCAATAAGAAACTGCAAAAGTATATCAACACGCGTTGCACCTAAAGCTTTTTGAATGCCTATTTCACGAGTTCGTTCAGTCACAGAAACCAGCATAATATTCATAATGCCAATGCCACCAACCAGTAAAGAAATACCAACAACGCCACTGAGTACCATGGTTGTACTCGAAGTGATATTGTTGACCGTATCTAACATTTGCTCTGCGGTACTAATTTTAAAATCGTCACTCGTTTCTTTGGTTAGGTTATGATTTCGGCGTAACAAGTTCTTAATGTGCTGCTTAATGCTTTCTAGTTTACTTGCGTCATCTACTTGCAGCGAAATACTTATGTCAGGCTCCTCAGCGCCGCCCAATAATGCTCGGGTGGTTGTGTAAGGTAATAGAATAAAGTCATCTTGATCGAAACCGAAAAGTTTGCCACGCTTTTCTAGGACACCAATAACTTTAAACCATTCCCCGCCAATCATAATATACTGGCCAATAGGTGAACCTTTGATCTCTAATTTGTCGAGAATAGAATCACCTAATACCGCAACACGACGACGTGACTTATCATCACTCAAATTAAAAAAACGTCCTGTTTCAGGAAAAATACCGTAAAGTGACTGGTAGCTAGACCCTGTGCCAATAACTCGTGTGGCTGTTGACTCACCTTTATATTGCACGACTCCATTAGCTCCAGTTGCCGCAACAGTAGGTGTAATATGACTAATGCCTGAGACTTTATACTGAATCTCTAGAAAATCACGGTAGCTTAATTTAGCTATCTTCCCTTGTAACCGTTCTTTTAATGGCGTGAACGCATTCACATTGACAACGTTCGTGCCCATATCATCAAACTGTGAAGTTATACTGTTACCGAGACCTTGCACCACAGAAACCACAGCAATAACCGAGGCAACACCAATAATAATCCCTAAAGTTGTTAGAAAACTTCTAAAACCATGAGCAAAAACAGAATGGGCTGCCGAACGAGTACTTTCTACTATTTTAAATAAAACGCTAGACATGCTCAGCCTCCTTTTGTAGTTTTTGCTGGTTATAATTAGTTTCAATATCTGGGTTCATGCTGTCTGCGACTAATTGTCCATCAGTTAAACGAATAACACGTTGGCAACGATCAGCAATTTCTTGCTCATGGGTAACAATAATCAATGTTTGCCCATCGTTATGAAGCTCATCAAATAACGCCATGATCTCCATAGTTGTTGCAGAGTCTAAATTTCCAGTTGGTTCATCAGCCAGTAAAATTGTAGGTTCTGTGACTAATGCGCGTGCAATAGCGACACGTTGACGCTGTCCGCCAGACAATTGGTTGGGCAAATGATCAATACGATCTTTTAAACCGACACGCATTAACGCTCGTTCCGCTTTTATTCTTCGTTCTTTTATTGGCATGCCTCGATAAATAAGTGGCTGCATTACATTTTGCAAGGCACTCGAACGAGGCAGTAAATTAAAGCTTTGAAAAATAAAACCTATTTCTAAATTTCGAATGCCCGCAAGAGCAGACTCATCCAGTTGAGCAACGTCTTTACACTTAAGTTTATACGAGCCGTTAGTCGGGTAATCAAGACAACCTAAAAGATTCATCAAGGTTGATTTACCTGAACCAGACTGCCCAGTAATAGCTAAATAATCATTTTCCTGAATATCAAGATCAAAATCTTTCAGTGCATAAAACTCTTGATTGCCCATTTTATAAAGTTTAGCAATATTTCTTAACGCTATAATGGGTTGAGCAACATTGTTTTCGGTAAGGGCTTCAGACATCATTTATGCCTCTTTATCGAGCACTTTAACTAACTGAGCATCTTTTAATTTACCTAATGCTCTAGCCGGTCCAGTGATCACTTTATCGCCTACTTTTATGCCCACGGTTATTTCTTGTAAACGGTCATTTGAAATGCCTAATTCAACATTACGTTTAACCGCTTTACCATCAACAAGAACGAAGACGTGATCTACATTTTCTTCAGCAGAGTCTGTTTCATCTTCTGAGTCATCGGTTTTATTTCTTTCTTGCTTGGCAAAAATTACAGACTCACTCGGTACGGCAATCGTTTTACTTTTACTTTGCGTAAAGATCTCTGCTCGACAACTCATGCCCGGTCGAACGGCAATATCATTTGATTCAGCTAATAAAATTTTAACTTTAAAGCTTAAACCTTGACGACCTTGTGCGCGTTTAGCCGTAGTAGCAATGCTTTGTACTTCGCCTTTTAAGGCGTTGTCAGGGAAAGCTACCGCAAAAATATCAGCTTGCTGACCGATACGTATATTTGCAATATCAGCTTCATCAACTTGTACTTCAATCAAAATAGAGGATGGGTCGGCTAATGTGATCAAGTTAGAGCCTGAAATATTAGTGGTGCCACTTATTGCTGTTTCACCTTGTTTAATGTCAACCGACGTTGCAATACCGTCTATTGGCGAACGAAAAACCGTTTTATCTAAACGTTCTTGTGCTTTATCAAGAGTTGCTTCGGCTTGTAGCAAAGACTCTTGACGAGAACGTAAATCAATTTTGGCTAAGGCATATTGGTTATCAATTAATTCGTATGCATCTCGGTCAAGAATTTTCCGTTCATATAAGTCACGTTTACGTTGCCATTGTGATTTTAAGTTCTCAATTTTCTTATGTTGGCGCTCAATTGCAATCGTTTGAATACGTACAAAAGCGGCTTGCTGCTCAACATCTGCACGAAAGGTACGAGGTTCCAAACGCATTAATACTTGGCCTTTGGTAACATCATCACCTTCAGCAATAAGCATTTCACTCACCTGACCGATAACTTCAGAACGCAATTGCACCTGTTCTTTATAAACTAAAGTACCCGAGGCCAAAATTGAACGTTTGATATTTTCAGCTTCAACCTGTTGAACCTTTACTTCAACAGCGTGTGTTTTTCCGGTTTTTTTAAAATAGGCTAGACTTCCTAGCCCTATAATAACCGCAATAATGATCAGTGTTTTTTTCATGAATTAACCTATCACTTAAGCAATAAACATTACATATAAAGCCCAAAGCCCAAATATAATTACCTGTGGAGCAGCGGCAAGGATAAGTGCTTTTTTACTTTCTATGTTCAACCATGAACGAAAACCGATACTAGCAACGGCAATGGTCCAAAAAGTAAATAAGTTAAGAGCTTCAAGTAATCCGTACCATGCATTACTTGGTTCAACTGAAAACAATAAGCTGTTGAAACTAGTTGGCTGTAAGTCTTGTATTGATACCATTCCATCAGGAGCAAACATAACAACAAGAGCACCAAGAGTAGTCGAAACTATCGCAGGAAAACTTACCCACCATGTAAAACCATACCACTGAGTAAACTTATACTCACTGCCAGCACTTACTTTTGTCGCTATGTGATAATAAACGGCTGTGAGCATATTGATAACTACAAAACCTAATGTGGCCGCAATGGCTGTGCTCATAAGCATAGTGTCTTTTTCATAAAACATTGCAACGGCTTTAAGTTCATCGTCAGTCATTGGATTCGACGCAGCAGCTTGATTCAGCATGATTTCTTTTAACCAAGGAAAGTCAACGGTATTAAAGTAATACATAAACAAAGCTAAAGTTGAACTAATAAGTAATACAAATGGTAACCAAGACCAACCTTTCTTTTCTTTGATTGTATCGAATGCAACAGCAGGTGAGATTAGTACATCCAAGCAGGCTTGAAGAGGGTTTGCAGACATTTTCATAGTGTTCTCTTTATTGTTAGATTATTTCCATATACAGACATAACTTTTTTATATTTTTAGTTATTCCTGTACACCTAAAAGTAAGTGTTTAACTAAACTATCATCATGACATATTATGTCAATGACTTTGTAACTCAATTGTAAATTTTAGATGTCGTTTTTATTCATTTTGATTTTTAGAGCAAAATACTCTGTTAAGTTTTTGAAGTATATTTCCCTCACTTTATTATTATAATTTTAAGTGTTTTGTTTTATATAGCAGTTAGTCTTCTAAAGTTTAGTTTTATTACAAAGATTGCTATTTTTATTTTAATATATACAAATTAGTTTTTTATTAATCAATAAAACAATCACTTAGATCAAGCTCCTCACGAAACAAATTACTGGTAATATAACTTTAGTTCGGCTAAATGATTAAATATAATAAGATCAATAATATTGGCAGGTTTATAATTACTTTTTTATTTTTTTATCAACAATAAAATATGAATATGACGATGATTTATAAAGGCTAAAAAGGTATTATATTTGATATAAAGTTTATCAAAATTACGGTAGTACAAATAAAGTGAACAAAGGATCTGAATTAAGAGCACGCTATAACGATAATACCCGTGGCGTATATTTTATTGGCACAACACCACCTAAGAGCGATACCCCTGTAGAGCAAGTGAAAGTGATTGCCGATAAACTGCTTGAGCGAGTAAGTGATATAGACTTTGATGGTTTAATTATTTATGACATTCAAGATGAAGACTCACGAACAAATATACCAAGACCTTTTCCTTTTAAGTCGACTTTAGACCCGCGCTATTATTCTTCATTACTCAGTGAAAAGTCTCAACGCCCTGTAATAACCTATAAAAGTGTGGTTCAGTCAAATAGCGACGATTTCAACCAATGGGCTGATGAAGCTTGGCAAAACTATGGTATTCGCGATGTTGTTTTAGTGGGTAGCCCTTCACAAAAAAATAAAATATCACTTCCTCTTAGTAGTGCTTATAAAACCTTAGTTGAAAATAAAAACGATTTCTTTATTGGCGGTATTACCATTGCAGAACGCCATGCTAACAAAGGTAACGAGCACGAACGTTTAATCGAAAAACATCAGCAAGGATGTAACTTCTTTATTTCTCAAGCTATTTATAACCCACAAGCCACCATTGATATGCTGACTCGTTATGCTATTGAATGTCAGCAACAAGGGTTAAAACCACAAAGAATTATTTTAACTTTTTCCCCTTGTGGTAGTAAAAAAACCTTAGAGTTTATTGAATGGCTAGGTGTCAGTGTTCCAGAGGCAACCAGCTTACGTATTCTTAACGCTGACAAACCACTTTATGAATCTATTCGTATTTGTTTGAATACTTTACAGCAGATACTTGATGCTGTTCTACCTTACGACTTGCCATTAGGTTTGAACATTGAAAGCTTAACGAACCGCAAAGAAGAGATAGACGGTAGTATTTTACTTTATAAATTACTTAGATCGACTATGGATAATTACTTATCTAAACAAGAACTTGAACGGTTAATTCATCAGAAGTAATTTTTAATATTGTAGGTACTTTGACATTGAAGCTTATCATGAAGACTGAATTTGATAATTTGCGAAAGAATCCTCTCCATTTGTATCAGACTGACACAAATGGCGAAAAACAAATTGTGAAAATATTTTCTGGTGAGCTTTTAATAGCCAAAATGATCAAGCATAAAAAATCAATTCGATATTTTGGCATCAAAGGATATGCGCAGTATTTACTCGCGGAATAGAATTAATTATGAAAGCGCTTCGCCTTCAAAGCTAACCCCTTGCCAGCCCCGTTTAATAAAGTTTCGGATATTACCGTGATCCTCCCCTTGTGGGTTTTGTAAAACATCTTCTCGGTAATAATGACCAAAACACGCTAATGTTTCCAGCTCTGATAGATGATGTAACAGAGCAAAAGCAAATATTTTGCATGATCCCTCATTTGTACCAGCTTTGTTGATTAACTCACCATTGCTAAATGTGCACGGTTGATAACGATAATTCTCCGTTATGACCGTTATCACCTCATTAAAATCGACGAGTTCGGCGTGTGATTTGATTTGTGCTAATAATTCATTCAACTGCATAATTTTCCTATTGATGTTGATGTTATTTTTCTAAAATAAAGTCGCAAAACGGCCACTATTATATAAACCAATGAGCAGTCCTGAGCCGCCACCTAAAAAGCCAGCAATGAGTCCGAATTGGCACCAATACTTATCTTTGCTACTTTGCTTAATTAGCTCTGTATCAGCTAGTTCTTTTTTAATTGAAGGGCTATATATTAATTCATTGACACCTTGCATTGAACGGTAAATCACAATAAATAGCGTAATAAAACATAAAGTCGGCATTAACCACCCCTGTGTTAGTTCATAACTTAACGTAAGAAAAATACCACTAAAAAATAGATAGAGTGCAGTCTTGTTTCGTAAAGTCACCAGTCGCGCTTTTTGCTTGTCATTTTTAGATTTATTAATGACTTGAGACATACCAATATAACTTGCCACCATACCTAACACAGCGCCTAACATTGCTCCGCTAACAGTTAACAATGCTTTGATCAACCAGTGACTTTGACTACTTACGACACTTTTTGTCACGACTGCTGCTGCAACTGGTGAACTAACTGAAAGTCCGGAGACAACAAGTGCCGTTAAACCTACTGGACTTGTTGATAAGATAACTTTGCCATAACGAGTTAAGATCTGACTTTTTATTAATGATCTAACTCGACTTAGGCGCTTTCTAACTGTAGCTTCGTTTAACCCTAATAACAGTGCAACAGACTGGCTGCTCTGCTGTTCACGATAATATAACAGCACAATTTCACGACTCTCATCGGGTAATTCAGCTAAAAGGGTCTGAATCAAATTGTTTTGCTCATCCCGCAATAAATGTTCGTCAGCTGTATGACTAGGATCTACGATCGTAGCAAGTATGTAATCGGTTTCATCGCCTTTTACGTTACGATTAATCTTTTCATCTCTTATATGATTTAGCGCGGTATAACGCGTGATTTGTCGTACCCAAGGTAAAAAGCTTATATTCTCCTGTAGTTGGTCGATTTCTCGCCATACTTTAATAAAAACTTTTTGGCAAACATCTTCACTACTATCGAGGTCTTTTGTAATAGACAACGCGATAGAACTCACCGTATTCTTTAACTGCTCAATTAAACGGGAAAAAGCTATTTTGTCGCCCGTCTTAGCTAATGCAATATCAGGCAGTAATTGTTGTTCATTAGAAAATAACATCTTTATAAAATACCCTGTAAGAATGTATCAGTTTTCTTCATTAACCATTGATTATCATCCCACATAATAAAGTGCCTTACCTCAGAATTCACTACTAGCTTAGCATTAGTCATGCCTGTTATTTGTTCTTGGTATAATGCGCTTGCATTCATGCGATCTTGTTCATTGGTAAATGCACCTTGTGCAGCTATTAATAACAAGGGTGTTTTTACTTGTTTTAATGGCTCTCTTAAATCAGTTATTAATAAGAAATGCAGCGCAGATGCGATTGTTTTTTGGTCCGATATTTTTGCCATTTCAATAACCGCATGCTGGTCTTCTTTCGATGTAGCCTGAAGCGTAATAGCTTGTTTAGTCATATCAGCCACTTGTTGATGAGTTGCCTGCTGATACATGTTCTTTATGTAATCTGCTTGTTGTTTCATATCTTTGGGCTGAGTTGACGAAGTTCTGGTAAAAATAGGTGCAACAAAAGGTAAACCATCTACTGCAATAATAGCCGAAAATAGTTTTTCATTTTCTATCGCTAAACTATAAGACAGAAATGCGCCCAAACTATGACCCATTAATATCGATTTTTGTAACTTATTC
>MAAB01032303.1_pt1 | contig 92243 bp, 81 predicted proteins | sample 1115991 | NCBI WGS metagenome assembly MAAB01 (sample SAMN04961124, study PRJNA320927) | seawater metagenome | isolation source: sample BD02T18 sea water enriched with oil for 18 days | place: USA:Gulf of Mexico | collected 2013-07-27
CAGCTGAACCTTTTTGATCGAAGAAATTTGTACGATTTGTTCTCGCCACCAATTGATGACGAGCCAGATAAAAACAAACAGTTGTCGATGTTATGAAACTGTGGGACAGCAGTGATTTTTAATATACCTTAAAATAGTGAGTAGTACGATACTGGAAGAAAGCCAATGGGGTAGCTTTGATAACGTGATTCTTAGTAACCTTTAAACTGAGGTGTTCTTTTTTCCAAAAAGGCATTAATACCTTCATTATAATCGTAGGATCTGAATTGATCCCTGGCAGCCAATCGCTCATCATAGAGTGCGTCCGCGGCAGATTTGTCTAATGCACCATTTGCAACGCGTTTTGAACGCGCTAACCCTATGGGGCTTTTGCTGTTGATAATCAACGTGATTTTGTTGATAGCGTCTTTCAGTTCTGCCTCTGGGAACACATCGTTTATCATTCCGTATTGTTTGAGCGAGCTAGCAGGTAAAAATTCACCGGTGAACAATAGGTATTTAACAATGGGAAGGGGGAGTAGTCTTGGCATAATAGCAGCGCCGCCGCCACCGGGAACAATGCCATAATTACAGTGAGCATCACCAATACTCGCGTTGTCACTGCTGTATAGCAAGTCACAACACATCGCAAGTTCGAGGCCGCCACCACATGTCAGTCCATTAATTGCGGAAATTGTCGGTTTCTTAAAGTTTCGTAAAACATCAAAAACCTCTACACAGCGATCTAGAATATCTTTTTCGCCCGGGCCATATTTAGCAACTTGTGCTTTAAGGTCCGCCCCTGCACTAAATGCTTTTCCAGTTCCCGTGAGAACGACAGATCGTACATTGTCATCATTCTCTGCGTCTAGCAAAGCAGCCATTAAAGCATCTAACAGGTCAAAGCTCAGCGAGTTTAATGCTTTTGGTCGATTCATCGTCAACCAAAGCGTTTGTCCGCACATTTCGTTATATAAAACCTCGTTATTCATATTTACCTCATAGACGGTGGAGTAGTAATGATCGGACTTGTTGTGCGGTTTATACTATCGATTTCACCGAAATTGAGAATAGGTCATATTGGAAAAATGGTCTTTCCATTACTGACAATCAAACGCTCAGTGCTCCTAAAGATAATATGAAGGTACTGAGCTAAGCGACCAAATAAATTTCCCCAAGGGCACTTCGTCGTTTTCGCCATATTGGCGTTGAACAAAATAATTCAGCGTGCTCGTTTTAGCGAGTTGCGATTGAAGTCACTGTCTTTTAAACCTGTTCTAAAAGCATAGTTATTCCATTGTAATACCGTGCTTTTACCACTTTGATGGTTGATCATTTTCATACTGTTTGCCCGCCAGAATCTATCAAGATACTGTTGATAATCACGATATGATAGTGTTTTTAATAGAGAGTTCTTGCGGTCATAAAAGTCTATTTTTTGGGTGAGGTACTCTTGTTTGTCTATCCATACAATACGTCGGGTGTAGCCGGAGTTTTCGTCAACAGGAAACTGTTCAACCATAAAACTATCAACTCCGTGGATGTTATCATCACCTAAATAGTTGTAAGTGTATTTTGCGATTTCAAAAGATCCTAAATCTTCAAAGGAGAACTCAGATCCCATAAAGGGGCCTGATTTGTTCTTAGATGAGATACGTTTAACTCGCTTTAATACCGGTAAATACATCCATTGGTCGTCGGGCTCTACAGGATGCGAGAAACTCAAAAAAGCAGTCCCCCTGACATCTCTGGGTTTATTAAAAATGCTTAGGCTTTTGTCGCCTTTTCCTTGTTGTTCTAATGATCTAATTTTGACGTCTCTGGTACTCTGCTGACCTTGCTCGTTTTTTAATAGCATTAGCATGTCAGCGGTACTATCGGTCCAGCCTACATCACGCTGCTTGTGCTCTTTGGATATAGCTAAACCCTGTTCTTGTGTTGTTAGAGCTATTGACACGTTGGCTATTAGAAGCAATGCCGTGGTAGCCAAGGTTTTTGTTATGCGTTTTGTTTTTGATATTTCCATACGGGTACTTAACGAGGTGATTTTAGTACTATTCATTATTTATCTCCTTTTTATTCGGGTTAGGATGCGGCAGACGCTGTTATCGTTTTGTTGTTACTCTGGGATTCTTGGCTTGGCTTATCAATAAGAATCAATAGCGGGGGTAAAAACAAAAAGTCGATGATTAGCGCTATAAAAAGTGTCATGGCTGTTGCCATTCCCATATTGGCATTCAAAAGAAACGTCGATTGTGCCAATACTGTGAAACCGGCTACCAATACAATGGTGGTTACAACCAAAGCACGACCGACGTTGCCAAAGGCGTATTGTACCGCCTCCATTGGGTCGGCATTTTTCTCTCTGCGGGCATGGAGGTATTTACTTAAAAAATGTACGGTATCATCAACCACTATACCTAAGGTCATGCTTGATACTAGTGACATACTCATGCCAATGCGACCGTATAGTAAGCCCCATACGCCAAAAGTGACAAGCACAGGAAGTAAGTTTGGTAATAGACTGAGCGCACCATAACGCACACTTTTTAATGCAAAACCTAAGATGATTGAAATAACGAAGATCGCCACTCCTGTACCAATCAACATGCTTGAAATTCCGCTATGGCTCATGTGGGCAGCCATCAACGTGACACTGGCTACATCAATGGTATGTTCAGATCCATTTTGTTTGAACCAATCATAAATTTTTTGTTCCATGGTTAGAATCTCGCCGCTGGTCATGTTTTTGAACGTTGCAACAATTTTCGATGAAGATTTGTCGACATTAATTTGATTGTTAAGATCTAAACCGTAAGGTAATGACATTTCATACAGTAGTAGATACTGTGCGGCCATTTCCTGATTGGCGGGGAGCTTGTGCCAGCTAGGGTTGTCGCTGTGCATATTTTTGTTTAGGCGTTTAATGGTATCGGTAATGGTATTGACATGATCTGTTTCCGGTTGTGAACGTAACCAGTCGCTAAAATCTGACATAGCCCGCAAGAATCCTGGATCGTTAATGCCGCTGGGAATTCCGGTTTTTACTGATATTTCTAATAGGGTCATGCCGGACAGGTTTTCTTGCATGAACTCGGTTGCGATTCTAAAGGGGAATTCTTCGTCAAAATATTTTACAAAGTCATCGTTTAGTTCGTTTTTGGGAATAAAAGCAGCGAATACAAGGATCACAACACTCACTGTGGGTAATAATATTTTTCGTTTGTTAATGATGAAGCTTGCTAGCAGAGACATCGGATCTTTGGTTTCTTTTTTCTGCACTTGTACTCTAATGGGAAGGACAGTTAGCAATGCTGGAAATATGGTGACGGAGAAGACAAAAGCAAATGTTGCTCCCATGGCCACGATATTGCCTAAATCTCTAAATGGAGGCACGTCGGAAAAATTCATACTTAAAAAGCCAACCGCTGTCGTCATGCTGGTTAAGAAGATAGGCTTTAGGTTGACTTCAAGGCTTTTACGGATAGCTGTGCGTTTATCTGCACCGTGACGCATTTCATAAAACATTGACGTTAATATATGAATGCAGTCGGCAACCGCTAGCGTTAAGATCATCGTGGGGGCGGATGACGTTGGCCCTGTTATAACGAAACCTAACCAGCCTGCGAGACCCATCGTTGCCGCGATGCTCATGATAATAATAACTATGGTGGCAAGTGTTCCGGATATGGTTCTAAGTAATATTCCGATAATGGCGATAACGATTAAAAACATGAGTGGAACGAGAGTCGTACCATCTTTTGTCGCTGCTTCACCAAAGGCGGTATCCATCATTATCATGCCGGATAAATAGATTTGCGTACCAGGGTGTTCTGCTAAAAACGTGTTTTTCAAATCCCGAACATAGTCGGAAACTTCGGGCTGTTCTGCGAGGGGAGCAATGCCGGGTAATTTTACGGTTATGTTAATGACAGAAATATGACCCGTTTTAGAAATAAACTTATCTACCAGTAAAGGTTCATTAAGAGCAATTTCTTTGATTTGCGCTATTTTATTCGGTGAAAGGGTAGTTGTGTTGGGGACCAAATCATCCACAATTAGGTTGTCACCCTCAGCATACGTATATTGAAAGTTGGTAAGCGAATCGACTCGGGTAGAATAAGGCACTTGCCAACTTTGTTTGGTTAATTGTTTTAGTGCCGCAAGGTGTTCTGCTGTGAAAACATTGTTATTTTTGGGCACAACAATCAAAGAAACATTTTTATTTCGACTGTACACTTTTTCCATGGTTTGAAAGTCGATCAACTGCGGGTTATCTGCATCAAACAGTACCCTATAGTCCGTTTCTAAAGCCAATTTCTGCGCACCTGCTGCGGCAACCACAGTAAAAGCTAGAAAAAACAGTATTACCCAAGCAGGGTGCTTATCTACAAACTCAAAGAGTTTATCTCTCATAATTCCTCCAATATAACGAATCGTCATTTTCTGCGTTAAAGGACACAATGAATTCACCGTGTGCTTGTTTTTGGTTGCTGACTTACATGGAAGTAAGTCGTTGAGTCGAAAAAAAAGCCTATTTAAGGCTGTTTGCCCACTCTATCATTAGACCTCCCAGTTGTGTTTTCGCTAGCTCAACACTTGGGTAGTGCTGACTACTCGTCATTATCCCCATCATAAGGGCGTGGCATCGTATGGCTTCTCTGTTAGCGTCGATATCCTCACGTATTTCGCTGTTGTTGATTGCCTCCCTAATAATTTCAGTGATCATGCCCCCCACTTTTTGATAAAGTTCCTGAGTCAATTTGACTAAGGGTGCGGGTAAGTCGGGGTCGGTTGCTAACATGATGCAAGCCTTGGGATCATCAAAGCCACTCCCGGGCCAAAAGGAATTGTCCATGGCACCAATAAATCCAAAGAAGTTTCCTTTAAAGGTATCCTTAAGATAACTGAACTCGGCAATATTCCTGGCACCGTATTGCGTGGTGACTTCAATGGCGAGAGACTCTTTATTTTTAAAGTGGTAATGAAGGTTAGCTCGAGTGGTGTTGAGCTCTTTGGCGATCGTCGCAAAGTTCAGCTTGCCATAACCTCCGCTCATCAGTTGTTGTTCTGCTAATTGTATTATAGTGTCTCTCATAGGGAGCACTTTACTTACATGTATGTCAGTATTCAATGGTTATTTAGCTTAATATGGATAACTGTTTAATTTCAATGATTTATAGTGCCTTTTTCTTGTGGGTGTTAGGTTTCTTTGACGTGCCGCTGAACTTATTCACCGTTTTTTGAGCCATAATAAATATGACAGTTAATCAAACATTATGCCCTTTCTGCAAAAGCGTGAACGATTGCATGGTCCAGAGTAAAAAAGCATGTTGGTGCAAGAATGTTGTTGTTCCAGCTAAGCTTGTCGATATGGTGCCAGTGGAGCTGATGCGAAAATCATGTATATGTCAGGTGTGTATTGATCTATTCAATGAAAATCCTTCACAATTCATAGCGAAATACTCGTAAATAGTGATGTGAGGCAACTGAATTAAATTATGGTGAGAGTATGAGAGTTATATTGATACTTTTTTCAGTGCTGTATTTGTCTGGTTGTCTCGGTCAGCCCCCTCAGGCTCTAGAGAAGCCTGGCGTATACAAGCAGGTTCTTGCTGTGAACCTGTCCAATGGTCCTTTGGTGAAGCAATTGTTGTTAGACCAGTACGCTGAATGGAAAGGGACACCTTATAAATTAGGGGGCCTAAATAAAAAGGGTATTGATTGTTCAGGTTTTATTTTTATGACGTTCAAATTTAAACTGGGACTGGCTATACCTCGCTCGACTGAATTACAGGTAAAGGAGGGTATAGAGGTATCTAAAGACCAATTACGCACGGGTGATCTGGTTTTCTTTAAAACAGGGTTGTCTGTTCGTCATGTCGGTGTTTATCTCGGCGACTCCAAATTTCTTCACGCATCAAAGCGCGTAGGGGTGACTATTTCTAGTTTAAAAAATAGCTATTGGTCATCGCACTATTGGGTATCAAAAAGGATGTGATTTTTAAAGCGTGAGTAAAAAGCCAAAGGGTGATTGGAGAGCAAGTGAAGCAGCAGACTATGCGAAGCACGGTGTTTTTAAGTAGGGAAAGTTTTGTATAAATTGTTGGGGGGCATGATTCCCTAGTAAAATAAGTTTTTGATTCTTGTTTTAGTATTCCTATTTATACTATCTAAGCTATTGAAATCGCCAGAACGCACAGGGCAGACGGGCCTTGGCTGGGGTGAGCTATTCATAAAAAACTGCGGTAAAATGGTAGTACGGTGTACCCATATATGCGTAAAGAAACAGGTAAGTTTGGTTCGTATTCATTCAATAACCTGGAAGTCTCTATTATGACTAATATCGTAGACCTCGCTAGCGTAAGACGCGAAAAACAAGCCGCTAATCTGACAAGCAGCGACGAAGCTTTGGCTCAAATTTTGTTTGACTTAAAGGCAACAGTCGCCCGTATGGAGACGTTGGGTAAAGAGCTTCTCGTGACTCAGCAAAAACTAGAGCGTGCCGAAAAACGGGCACAGTGGGCTCAGCAAAGCATGGATAATCTTCGAGGGCTGTGCGTTCAATATATTAAGTCCGAGTGCAGTCTCAACAAAGCGATAAAAAATAGAGACGATACGATTCATTAAGACAGCTTTAGCCACCCAGGCGAGTAAAGGGTGAGAGTAACCTAGATGCATGCCTATGCAGAGGGTCTAAAATATAGTCTATACTTTTCTCAATTGATGTTGATATGGGTCTGTTCTGAGAGAGTGTAGTGATACTGTTTTTTCGATATTGGCAAGGTGCTGGTTTACCTTTGAGGTTGATTGTATTACTCGCGGGGTTCTGTATGCCGGGAGTTTCCGTTGCAGTAAATTCAGAGGAGGCATTGCAGTTATCCGGTTTCGCATCATTTGGCATGGGTAAGTCTAGCCGAGATGATATGCCGTTTCTTAATCATACGGAAAACTGGAGTTTTCGTTCGGATACCATTGTCGGAGGACAGGCTCAATACAAGTTCTCAAACCGTTGGTCTTCCACAATTCAAGTGGTCGCGAGGGGGTTTACGTTTGATGAAAATGATAAATTTGATCCCGTTCTCGAGTGGCTTTTTACTAGCTACCAATTGTCTGCAGAAACGCGGATACGGGTTGGGCGTATGCGGACGCCATTATATTTGTTCTCAGACTCTCTCGAGGTAGGTTATGCCTACCCATGGGTAAGACCCCCAGTGGATATTTACAGCTATTTGCGCTCACCATTGGCAAATTTCGATGGGATGGATTTCTCAACAAATGTTGATTTGGGTGAGGCAGACTTGGATGTTCAGGTTTTTGCTGGAGTGGGTGGGGGAACCTATATTGATTTTGATATTGAATTGTGTCCAGCTTTTGGTGTTAATGTTGTCTCACGTTGGGATAACTTGACCCTCCGCTACGGTTACACTGCGGCAGATACCGATGCTGCTAGCGAGTCGTTGACAGCATTTGCAGCAAACTATGATTCTTTAGCATCCCTTTATCCTATATTTAGGGATATTCGTGACTCTCATGAAACCAAGGGTGAGTTGTTCGAGTATCACAGCACTGGGTTTCAGTGGGACTATGAAAGCTGGACGGTTATTGGTGAAGCCTATCTGACTAATGGCCCTGGCAAGGATTTTTCAAGCGATTCACATGGTGGGTATGTCTCATTTTCAAAACAAATTCAAGACTTTGCGCCCTATATTGTTTTCGGGTATTACAAGAATGAATTTAGTGATGAAATTACATCACTAATTGAGGCAAGTAAGGTTTTGGTGCCGGTAGGGTTCAATTCTGATCTGGATGAGCTAAGGGAAGCGAATTTGGTGATTGTTGATAATTTTAATGAAAAAGGAAGAAGCTATACAGTTGGTGTGCGTTATGATTTTCACCAGAACATGGATTTTAAGATTGAGGTTGAATATCTTGATTCTAACGCGCAGTTAACTCGTACTACTGAGTCTAATTCAAAGGAAGATACCGTGCTGCTCAGTATGGTTATTGATGTGGTGTTTTGATGTTGAACATTGCTCAGATGCCTTTAGCGAAAAAAATAACGTTCAGTGTGATGTTATGTTTTATAAGCTTTTCATGTTGTGCCGATGTATCTGTTATTGTACATCCGAGCAGCAAGATTGAATCGTTAACGACAAAACAAATCAAAAAGCTCTTTTTAGGTCGTTTACGAATGCTTCCTAATAGTAATCGAGAAGCTGTAGTTGTTGATCAAGGGAGTGATTCCCTTCCTCACAAACGAATGTATTCAGAGCTTGTTAGAATGACACCCACCAATCTAAAGCGCTATCGTGCTGCGTATCTTTTTAGTGGAAAGGGGAGGTTACCCATTACAGTAGCGGGGGATGATCAAGTAAAAGATTTTGTCGCTGGTAGCCTATCTGCTATAGGCTATATTGATGCCGCATCAGTAGATGATAGAGTGAAATCAGTTTACCTACTGACGATTGACTGATTTAGCTAATATATGAATGGTTTTTGTTGTTACCCTTAGGGGATTTATAAAGCCATGTTTTTCAGCCGCTTAGCATATATTGTGTTTCTGTTGTTATCTGCGTGAAACATTACTTTTCTTTTTTAGGCTACAATTAATCTATGTTTGTTTTTTATAGCTACCAAACTCATTAAGGGGCTGAGTGAAACTGAATCAAAACTCAAAAATTCGATTTCAAATAATATTTATCTCAATATTTGGGGGGCTGGGATTTACCTGCTATTTGGCTTTTAGCATGTATTCGTCTTTGAATATTGAGAGAAATACCCAAGACGTTAAAGAGGTTCAGTACCCTGTTATTCAGAGACTTGTAAGAATGAATTATGAGGTTGTTTTGATTCGCGATTCTCTTTCTGATGTGGTCGGTTTGGGTAATGAAATTTTTATTGAGGATGCTGATGAATTAGTGGAAGACTTTCACCGTCTTGTATCTGAAATAGTGGCAATTGATCCAGATTTTGCGAAAAAAGTAGGGCCCACTGAGGAACTTTTGGATGTTTATTATAAGGATGCTCGAGCTTTAACATTAATGTTAGTGAGGTCGCCGGACGATCTCAATAGATATGAGCCGCAGGCGACTTTGTCTAATGAACGTTTTAAGATACTTAACACAAAGATTGCTGATCTACTTGCTGTTGAACAGAACGACTTTACGTCATCGTTGAGTGATATCACTACATCCATCCAGTCAACATTGAGGATCGGAGTTTATCTTGCGGTACTTACTTTAGTTGGTATTTTTATTGTTACATGGCGAGCGCTTGTTAATATCTTACGGCTAATTAATCGCAGTGATTCATTGAAAAAAGAGTTTCTTGCAACAATGAGCCATGAGCTTAGGACACCTATGAATGGTATTTATGGGGCTATGCAACTGCTTAGAATGACGAGTCTTGATGAGGAACAAGTGAAGTATTTGGATGTTGCTGGAGATTCGTTTTCATCGATGAAAATGTCCGTTGATGATATTTTAACGTTTTCGGATTTCATGTCAGAAAAGCCTAAGATAAGAAAAGTATTTGTAGATTTGTCTAGGGAACTTAAAGGGTTTCTTGATGAAGTAAATGAACATGCAGATAAAAAAAATCTTGCATTGAAGGTGGATCTAAGAGGTTGCTCTGAATTTCTTGTTGAAACGGATGCTCAAAAAATATTACACGTTGTTCGTCACGTCCTTAATAATGCCTTGAAGTTTACTGCGGAAGGAACAATTGAATTTAAGATGGAGTACAGGGTTAATCGATCGTTGTTAGAGGCGGGTATCGTTGAAATATCGGTTAAAGACTCTGGTAGAGGAATTCCTGAAGATAAATTAGAAGATGTTTTTCAGCCTTTTAAACAGCTTGATGGCTCCTTTCATCGCTTGCATCAAGGTATTGGTTTGGGGTTAGCAATGTGTAGGGCCATTAGCGATAGTATGAGTGGGGTGATTGGCCTTAAAAATAGGGAGGACACAAACGGTGTTGTTGTTACCTATTCATTTCCTGCAAAATTTAAACGTCATGAAGTCCATGATAATTTATCAAAGGGTAAGCTGGGTGCGGAAATAAAACTGAAGGTAGCGAAAAATGAAATTATTCTTGTTGCCGAGGATAATAACGTTAATCAGTTGGTTATTAAGGGGCTTTTGAAGCGATTGGGTTATCAAGTTGTTCTGGCTGATAATGGGCAAGAAGCCTTGGACAAGCTTCAAGGTAGCAATATTACATTGGTATTAATGGATTGTCAGATGCCAGTGATGGATGGTTTTGAATCGACAAAGTGTATTCGTGAACTTGACGAGCCGTATTGTGATATTCCCATTATTGCCGTTACTGCGAATACAATGGAGGGGGACAGGGAACATTGCTTGGAAGTGGGGATGAATGAATATTTAAAAAAACCAGTGAATATCGGAGTGTTAAAAAAAGCGATAGAAGAGCAACTAGAAAAGGTGTGTTAAATGGTTGCTCATCTACCTGTGTTCTAACGTTAGGCGCTATGCCATTGATGCTACAACGTTATTTATGTACGTATCGATTAACGTTTCAAATTGTTTTTTCACGATGGGTTTTGCAATGGCTTTTGTCCAACGAGGTAAAGGTATAACCAACGTCGCTTTTGTTGCAAAGTGAACCTCACTCTTTTCACCAGATTCCTTAACATGACAAACCCCTGATATTTGAGAGTTCCCCGCGCCTTTTATGGGCTCCCAGGTAACTTTACGATCAGCGTCATGCCATTTCCATTTACAGGTGTACTTCACTTGATGTTTATACGCGTCAGTACCAATCTTTTCCAATACCCAGGAATACGTTAGATCGTCAACTTGTTCTAATCGCTCAAGTTTTGGGAAATGACTAGCCATTTCTTCGACCGTTGCAATGCGTGAGAACGCCTCATGGGCATGGGTGTCAATTGTTGCTGAGCGTTGAATATCAACCTCAATCTTAATGCTCATATTGTTCTCCTGGTCATAAGTAACCGTTTTTCTGGTGTATATTTGGGCGAAACTTAGTGTGCTATCAGAGCAGCTGAATCACAATGACCACACCGCCATGGGGTTATGTCATATCTGTCAAAAACCCATGACGCCTCAGCGGAACAAGAGCTGTTCTGTGATCTGTCTTCTCCTTTATTTATCAGCTGATAAAATAGCTTAAATATTAAGCCGTTGATAATGTGACTCCAATGAAAAAGATGAAGTTTTTCGGACTGTTTTTGCTTACCTTAATCATCTTGGTAGCGGGCCTGTGTTGGGCTGTTAGTACCAGCATAGATGACATGATCAAAGGCACTATCCAGCAGAAAATGGCAGCCCTAACTAAGACTGAGGTAACGTTGTCGGATTTGGAGACGGATCTTTTGGGTGGGCGAATTGTAATAAAAGATTTGGTGATAGCTAATCCTAAAGGGTATCACGGTGATTACCTTGTTCGGTTGGGTGACGTTCAAGTGTTGATTGATATCCGTTCACTTAATAGCGGCGCCATTATCATTGAAAGTATTCAATTGAATGAGGTGGATGTTGTTATAGAGGAAAAGTCTATTGGCCAAATTAACATTAAGGCGTTGATTGATACCGTTGAATCAGCGGACCTACAGCCTGAACCGATAGATTTACTGCGGTTTAGATTAATGTCCTATGCCGTGGCGGAAAGTACCTTGCATCTAATTGGTGGTCCTCTTACGGATAAAACCTTGTCTTTACCTGGTGTGGAGCGGCAAAGTAATCTTGGTAGCCCCATTGCTTTGCCCCTTAAGGGTGTCGTGAAAGGTTTGATCCAAGAGGTTATGAAAGAAATATTAAAAGAGGGGCAGGGGGCGATGAAGGATAGTTTTACTCAAAGCTTTACTAAGGGCTTTACTCAGAAAATAGGAACGCTTGGTTCTCCTCCGGTGAACCTTAAGGTTAAGATACAGAAAATTAAAAAGGTGATTGAAAAAGAGTTACCACCATTAAACCTTCCTCCATTACCTTTTCTTCCGTAATAGGGGTGAGTAGCAAAGTGAGTGTTGTCATGATAAATGATTATACGGTGATTCAAAAAGTGCTGCATTGGCTCATGGCCGGTATCATTATGTTGGATCTATTTATTGCGCAAAAATTCGGAAACTATATGGAGATTGCTGATCGTTTAGAGTCTCGGGTGGACCATTCGACAATGGGTTTGCTGGTGTTGACGTTATTTATCATTCGTCTGGTGTTACGCATGATATATGGTGCACCAAAGGAGGATAGTACATCTCCTGTTTGGCAAGTTTGGATGGCGAAGATAGCGCATGGTTTACTTTATGTGTTAATGGGATTGTTAGTGGGCTCAGGATTGTTAACGGCGGTGAGCGCAACTTCATCGACTGAAGTTTTTGGCATTTTTGATATTACGTTAGGGCGCATGAATGATGAGTTTTTTGATTTTGTACGACAGTTTCATGAGTTTTTTACGGAGGTCATGATTGTTTTGGTTGTCATTCATGTTGTTGCTGCGCTTTATCATCAATTTATTCGTCGCGATAACCTTTTGTTGAAAATGTTGACGTTTAAGCGCTCCTAAAATAGGAGATTTTGGCGAAGCATCATTATTATTGTTAAAGGAGTATTACAGTACCATGGAGAAAAAAAGATTAACCGGTGTTTCCGGTTATGTTCCTAAAAGGGTGTCTCGATTGGTGACTTCTATTCAACGATTTTGGCATAGTCCTCGATTTTATGGATTTGAAAATATTGATCCTAATAAACCTGCCCTAATGGTGGCCAACCATTCGTTGTATGGCATTATTGATGTGCCATTGTTTGTGGAGGAATTTTATTTGCAAACAGGGAAGCGTATTCGAATATTGGCAGACAGCATGCATTTCAATATGCCTTGGGGGAAGACGTTTTTTGATTATGGTTGTGTTTTGGGGGCGCGGGATAATTGCGCGCAGTTAATGTCAGAGAATGAATGGATCTTGGTGTTCCCTGGTGGCGGGCGAGAGGTTGCTAAAAGGAAAGGCGAGAAGTATCAGCTAACGTGGAAAAACCGGACGGGCTTTGCGCGATTGGCTATTCAACACGGTTACCCCATTGTTCCTATCGCTTCAGTGGGAGGAGATGACTGTTACGATATTCGTTATGATGCAGAAGATGTTATGGACTCATGGTTAGGCAAAGCGCTTGATAAAACGGGTATTACTGAAAAATACCTTCGTAATGGTGATGTGATTTTTCCCGTCGCCACAGGGTTAAAAGGATCACCTTTACCAAAACCTGAGCGTTTCTATTATAAGCTGGGTAAGCCCGTAGAGACCGCTCAGTATGAAGGAAAGAGTGACTGTGATGAGATTCAATGGAAAGTTCGCGAAGAGGTTTCTAATGCTATTTATTCACAAATCAGTGAGTTGCGGGCTATTCAGGCGGCAGATGAGAATAGATGGATATAATAGGCATTTAAAATGAAGTGCTGACGATAGAGTCATGAAAACGCAGGAAAGTAACCTGTTGGTATTTATCCGCTTTGGGTTTGGGACTTGGAGCGGTTTTTTTTTGCCAGAAAATTGTACTTTCTTTTATTGGGAAAAACGGGTTTGTCGCGTTAACTTTTATCCTAATGTCGATGTAGAGAGTTTTCAAGAAAATGAAAACGGTAATATTCACTCGTATTTCTTTTAATGTGTGAAATAGATAACTAAATATATTGATTAAGTGCCTGCGTTTTTTTTAAAACAGTAATTATTATACTTTTTTCAATACCCGTTATGTAACGAAAGGTTTTATTTATTAATAAGTACATTAGAAACGAGTATTTTTCACCTTTCTAGCGCTGGATTTTTCTGTCGGGTTTGTTGTTGTGATCTAGTTAGTACGTGGGTTCTAGAGTGTTTTTGTTGCTAGGTTGTGACGATAAATAGGAACAAGTCAATTGCCTTTGGGTGTTCTAGTTCATGGTTAATCTGCATGATTAAATAATAAACATAACGACAGATAGACGTTCTTAACGTGGGTCTATTTGCTGATTAGACCTATCCCGTTTAAAAATTAGAGAGTGAATACACAATGTTGTACCAAGAATTTAAGCGTCATAAATCTAAGTATCACGCATGTAACAAACAAACGAAAAAAGGTAAACCACTATCAGTGATTGCCTTGTCTGCATTACTGCTTAGTCCTGGTATTTATGTAGACAATGCTCACGCCAATGGCTCATATAAAGATGCAACGGCTAAGACTGCACCTAATAGGAGCCGTGTGGCAGGTGTGCAATCTTATGATCGAAAAGCATTAGCTAAAGCGATAGAAGAGCGTAATAACGGTGATGTTGATAATGCCGTCATTATGTTTAACGATATATTGTCTGATTCACCCCATGCTACAAGGGTGCACTTAGAGTTGGCGGTTGCATATTTTAAGTTGAAGAGTTATCAACGTTCTATCGAGCAATTAGAAATTGTTATCGAAAATAATAGAATACCACCGGTGGTAAAAATCAATGTCAATAAGCTTCTTGCTCAAGCGCGTTTACAGCAGAATATTAAACCCAAAAGTCGCCATCGTATTCGGGGTAATGTCAAAGCCATAGCGGGGTATGATACGAATGCGAATGCCGCGAATGATACGGCTGATTTGGATGTTGGTACGTTAACAACGACAGCGACAAATGATCACTACCTAGGGTTTGGCGCAAAGTTTAATTATTCCTATATTATACCCAATGCTTTTGAATTAATGGGGAATCCCACGGTTACAAAAATCGCGGCTGGAATGTCAGTGAGTGATAAAAACTACAACGATGTTGATGTGGCGAATCAGAGTATTGTTTCTACTTACTCCAGTATTGGGTTGGAACAATATGGGCGGTGGAAAACGGATGTAAAAGTTAAAGCTGATTTTATTGTTTTAGATCATGACTATACGGCTCGATTTGTTACCGTGCAACCTTCCTTTGGGGTCGATACCGGAACCGGTTTTTTGAGAGCAAGTCCCTATTATACGAAGAGGGTTTATGTTTACAGCGATGATGAAGGGTTGGAAGGTGATCGCACAGGTGTCGTTGTTGACTATCGAACTGCTCTCGGAGAACGCGCCTCTGTTCGTATTAGTTTAGAGGGTGCTTCGACAGATATTAACGAAAATTGGCGATCTTATGATAAAGAAAAATTATCAACATTGTTGATAGGGAAAGTGTCCTCTGAAGTTATGGTATTTTTGTTAGCAAGTTACGAAATTAATGAATACCAGGACATTGAAGAAAATTATTCAGATAAACGAGAAGATGATGTTTTAAGAGCGGTGATTGGTGGAAACGTAACAGCGTCTTCTGGTTTGGACTTGGGTTTGAAGTTTATTTACACCGATCAAACGTCAAATCATGATCTGCATACCTATGATCGATTTGTACTTGAAACATCCGTTGGTTATGTATTTTAGGTAAATGTTAGAACATGGCTTTTTTGTTTACACATTCGAAACTAATATAAAATTGGAAAAAATATGAAATTCACCGCAAAAACGATCATAAACAGTATTGTTCTCCTGCTGTTGAGTAACAATCTATGGGCATCTGAGGCTGAAGAATGGGCTGATTGGACGTCAACGACATCAACAACGCTTTCTCAGGCTTTAGTTTCAGTTAGTGACGCTGTTGATGCATTGCCCGCTGAGTCTATTGATGATTTTTTTGATTCGACGGTTAGGATAGAAGAAGACCTTGTTGCCCTTGAGACCGTGGACGATGCCATTCTAGATTTTCAAGATAAGTTCTCGTTGAGTGAAGGTGAACTTGATGTAACGGTACTTCCAGAGGAGTTACCTGATATCGGAGATTTACTACCTGTTTTGAAGTAAGTCGCCGGTATTGAATTTATCGAAATGCCATATAGCTATGGCTAATCATGAGTGTATTGGAAATGAACGTTAAAAAAATCGCTACAATATCAAGTTTCGGAATCCTTGGTGTGGGCATCCTTACAATGGTGGGGTATCAGGTTAGTGATTCGACCATTGCGGAGAACGATACGCATGTTTATCAATCGACAAAGAACAAGGTTTTTGTTGATAATCCAGAAGGTTATCCATTTGGGGTCGCTGCATCTGAAGGCATTAGTCTTGAAGATATTATTAGTGATTATGAACTAATTAACAAAGCTGAATTTATTAACATACCTATAGAACCAACGGAAAATATTATGAAACTTAAACAAGCAGCACAAATTACCGCAATTAATCTTATTATTGCAACGACCCCTGTTTTTGCCGATGAAGCGGAAGATAACCTGAGCGCAATAACAGAAACCGATTCTGGATATGTTGAAGGTGCAAAAAATACAGTGTCAGAAAAAGTACAAAGTAAAGTGGATGACGCTGAAACGGCTATTGCTGGAAAATTTGAAGCTGATGCGGCAGAAGCTGAAGAGGCGATCGTAGAAAAAGCAGTAGAGGATGCTGATGAAATTAAAGATATAGCCTCAGAGAAAGTACAGAGCGATATTGCTGAAGCTCGTGATGTTGTTGCTGACAATGTAAAGGCGGATGTTGACGAGGTACGGGACGATATTGCTGATGGTGTCGATAGTGCCAAAAGCGTTGCTAATCAGGTTAAGTCAGATGTGGAAGAAAATTGGGGTGATTGGGAGTCCACGGTATCAGCAACGGTTAGTGAGACGTTAGATGACGTGAATAGCAAATTGGGTAATGCTTCAAGTACACTAACTAACAATGTTGATGAATCTGTAGCAGGCATTAAAGAAGATGGATTATCAGAGGAAAGCGCACAGGAGGTCGTTAGTGATTTCCAAGATGATGTTGCAAACAGTGATTTTGTCAGTGATGTCGAATCAGTTGAAGATGCGACGGGGGTTAGTTTGGATGATGTAATGATTCAAAATATGAATTAATCGATATTTAACATACGTAATGCCGAGTTACGTGCGGCATTACGCAGTTCATCCGCGAGATTTTGGTCTGGCAATGTAAGGGCTAGTACCATTCCTCCAACACACATTGTGGCAAGAGTGAGCGCCCATCTCAGCTCCTTGGCTATGAAGGAAGTTGTTTTTGATATGGTGATTAAAACACCCCGGTGCACTCTCCACGATACGTACCTCGGTGGTGACCAACCCTCTAGTCCTGCTGAGGGAAGGAAACATATGTCGAAGTATATGCAGTGGTTATCATCATTGGGTGATGCCGCTATTAGCCCTGCCAATCCTCTAATCCATAACGTTTCATTATGATTTCTATATCACCAGACTTTTTTAGTGTTTCCATTCTTAAGTCAAAGTAGCGTATCATTTTTTCGACAGAGTCAGTTTTGGATGCGTCCGGTGTGAATGCCATATAAATTTTAGCAATAGAAACACAGCCAGCAGAGTGGTATTTGTTAAAGACTCCTTGTTCATTCATTTCGTATACGGTTGAATTGTAAGTGAAGATAAACGTATCAAGTCTATCTGCTTCAAGTTTTTTAATGCTCTTCTTGATGTAGGTATCGTTGTAAGGCAAAAATCCAAATTGCTTTTTATTTTTATTCATATATTCGTTCAACTCTTCAATAGATGTGTCTTTTGCGACGCCTATTTTTAGTCCTTTCAGTGAAGTTAACCCGGTGTATTGCCAGCTAGATTCTTTTTTTGTGAAGAAACACATTCTTTGAATACCTATTGCGTGTTTCGGGAATAATAAGTTTGGGGTCTCAGCCTTGGCGGGGGAAAGTAATGCGTGGTTTTCTCCATCTTCTACTAGCTTAATTGCTCGGGTCCATGGGTAGTTCTCTGTAGACAATACATAAGGGCTATTTTCAAATACTTTTTGTACCGTTTCTATTACATACCCTGGAAGTTTTCCTTTGGGACATATTTGAGGGCACCAATCAATGGTGCTTATTTTCAGCGATTCAGCCTTAACGAAAGAGGATGAAACGGATAGAGCTAGGATAACGACAATATTTTTTATCGAATTAGTTATGTTCATAATAATATCTCCATAACGTATACGATACCTTGTGAAGGGCTTTGGCTGAAACTTTGGCAGAAGAATCTACGACTGACTACTTTATAAAATAGGTCAATTAAAAAGGTCTGTAAATACTGTGGTGATATATGAGATGGCGAGTGTCTGTTTGTCTTTGAATGAATGCACTTTTAGATTGTGATTAGATCCGTATGTAAACAATCATTTAATTAATGTTGATGTTCGCTTTTTTATACGATATTGTGCATTTTCGAACTGCAGTTTGGTACCGTCGTGCTTATTGCGTTATAAGTTACTTTCCGCGATATCCCCAATCGCTTTTGTAGATAGTGGCTTTATTTAACCCGATACGGAGATCAACCCTAAGAGGGTTTGTTCAATGATGAACTCTAATAAAAATAATAACAAAGAGGTTATCAATGAAAAGAATCTTACCTTTGATTGGTGCGGCTGGAATTGCAGCGATGATAGCAAATCCAGCTTCAGCTTTTCAGCAAATTACGCATAAGCGTATTGCAATTGATGCGATTAATTATATGAAAGCGCATCCAGATACCACTAACTATGCAGCACTTGAAAACGCAGTGACCGCTGCTGGGTACACAATCGATCAGTTTGCAGAAACCGTTGGCCAAGGTGCTTTTGATGTAGATGATTTTCAGGATACCTTTATATGCGGCGCTATCACTGGGGATTGTGTTTACTCTCCGGTGTTTAATGCAGGGGCATCTATTGCTCAATACACGAGCTATTGGCACTTTCAAAATCATACTCGGGGTGGCGATGCTCATGGTAATGATTTGGGTGGTTATAACTATGATTTGCTAACGGTGTGGGGAGTGATTGATGATCTCGCGGCGACATGGTTGGTCAACGATCATTTGGATGATGGAAATGGTGGAATGACAGGGTTTTGTTATTGGTTCTTGGGTTGCTCAGAAGATTCAGAATATAACTCTTATGGCATAACTGAAGCGAACTACCGCCAAGGCTCATATTCGACGAAAGGCATGTATGAGGATTTTCAGGATATTCCGTTTCAGCCCATTGATAATTTGGGTAACTATTGGTATTCGCAATTTCTAAACAGTCCTACAGCACAAACACTGGGTTTTGTTTTGCACACAACGGATTTATTACAGCCGCATCATACATGGACGACATCGGATTTAAATCACTCCGGTTGGGAGTCGTGGGTTGCTGATTATTATGATAGTGAAAACTTGAATGCGGATGATAAAGTAACGGAAGCTTTGGCAAGTTTTACCCCTATTGATGCTGATGCAACAGACATTAGGCCATTACTAACCGAAGGTGGTTCGATATCCTATTCATTGGGGGGGGCGGTGTTAAATACAACAGATCATAATGCGCGTCGAGAAGTGGCTAATGTTGTCGTTCCTCATGCGATCGCAATGGCAATTAATATTTTTAACCATGCCGCAGATAAAATGTCGACCAATGCATCAGGAGAACTACGGGAGAAGCGTGCCGGCCTTTGTATGAACTTATGGGGTGGTGTAGCGAAAAATGGGGCTGATGTCCGTTTACACAGCTGCTCAAATAGTGCGAATGAGCAGTGGCAATATGAGTCTTCTACAGGGTTGATTCGGAGTACTTTGAACACGAATTACTGCCTTGATATGGCTGGTGGACAGGTATCCAATGGCGGCAATGTCCAAGTGTGGAGTTGTATCGCAGGGCATAACAACATGACCTGGGATATTGTGGGTGACACGATTCGTCCTCGTGTTAATCATGGGATTGCGATTGATGCTTATGGAACTCGTAGCGGTAATAATATCGGGTTATGGTCAGTACATGGCGGTAGTAATCAGTCTTGGACAGTTGAAGGTATCTAGTATCTATTGATCGGTATAAAAAACGCACAAAGTATCCAAGTTTTTTATACCGATCCTATTGTAGGTTGGCACCTCATTGCAGTTTAGGAGTAAAGGTGTTTTATGGTTATAAATAAATTTTTATTGAGCCTCTTTATTATTGTTTGTTCTTCTGTGGTAGCGCATGCATCGGTGCATTATCAATCGAAGGATGTTGGGACTATTGCTCAAATCAATGACTTTAAAATCTCAGTTGCTAGTGCAGATTTGATTTTTGAAGTGACCAAGCGAGGTGATAGCTCAATTACCAAGGAAGGATTGATTAGAGGGTTGATCGAAAACTATGTGTTTGCTAGAGAGGCAGAGCGTGAATTTGGCGCAAAGATTCTTGTTGAAAAAACTAAGGTGGCTTTTGCAAATCAAGTGCATTTGGATCGTGATTTCGTAAAAACGTTTCTTCAACGTTACCATGATGATATCCAACGTAGCATTAAGAAATTACCAACAAGAAACTTAACGTCATTAATCCAACAACCCTTTAGGCTTGATGCCGTTGAATTTAAACAAACAACGGCGTTAGAAGGTTCGTTAGAGCACATATTGACTAAACAACAAGTCGAACGGGCAAAGCAACTGATATTGATGACGTATCAGCTTCCGAAAAAACGCAGTATCGATACGGTATCGCTTTGGGATATTTATAGTCGTCAGAATTTGCAAGGGCGTATTGCGCTTCATCAGCAAAATAGAACTTTTCTGGAAAAACAAACCAGTGAGTACTTGTTAGAAAGGTATATTCATTATTGGGCATACAATGAATCGGGGCTCTCAAAGAATGATGTCGATGCTTTGGTGGAGATGTTTAAAGACCGCTTTTTAAAGAAACAGTATTTGGTGCGAAAAGGGCTACTGGTTGATATGCACCATCAAAATGCGCAGCAAACAGTGAAGGCACGAGAAGTTACTAAACAAGAGATTCTAGAATACTATCAGCAGCATAAAGCAGAATTTCAGATTGTAGAAAAGGTGAAGGCACGTCATATTCGGTTAGATAGTCAGGAATTAGCAGATCGAGTGTATAAAGAAGTGGTTAATGGGTTGTCGTTTGATGCTGCCGTGACGCGTTATTCGATCAGTGAAGATAAGAGTCTTCCTGTTCCCGGTGATTTGGGGTGGATTAAGAATAAAGATAAACGCTCATCCTGGTTGAAAGGTGTGGCATTTATTCAGACAGAAAATATCATATCGAAACCGTTTAGAAGTCCACAAAAGGGCGGTCAGCCGATTTATTGGGAAATAATTCTAGTTGAAAATAAAGTTATTGGTTATCAAGCTCCCGATAGTGAAGGTGTACGTTATGAAGCGTCACGTCATATTGCAAAGAGAAAAATGGCCGAAGAGTTTGAGGTTACACGACGTCAGCTATTGGATTCTGCAAGTATCAAAATAAATCAGACGTTGTTGGGTGGCCATGTTTATTAAAGATAATACCAAGATAATCATTGCATTTGTTACTGTAAGTTTTATTGGAGGGTTGTCTTTTTATTTTCTTCGGGGAGGTGAATACGCTATTAAAGAGAGTGCAGGTCAACAGGTAACAAAAAGACCAGTACCGAAAAAAACGCAGAAAATTCCTGTTGTAGTAAAAAAACATAGTGTGCACGTTGCTAGTACCGTTGATGATGCAGGCAGTATAAGAGAGGGTGATATGGCCCCCGTTGATAGTATTCCTACGGAGCCTGTACAAGTGCCACTAAATTCTCTTGCTGATGCTCGAATCAATGGGGATCCTCGAACGCCGCCGATAGTACGCTCTACCATTGAACGAGAAATGCCGACGCCTGATGAACTGGCTGACCCCGAGCTTTATCAGGAGTATGAAACCCGCCAAAATCAGAAGGTATATCGGTCTTTTTATAATGCATCGAAAAATAAACTAATAGAAATGGAAGCGTTAATGGAAAAGGCGCGATCTCAGGGGGTGCCTGAAGATAAGCTTCTTGAGGGTGAAGAGAAAATTGCTAAGATGAAAGCAATGCGAGAAAAATTAGCCCAGACATATGATGACATAGCGGACTAACGGTTGATATGTCATCATATGTCTGGCCTTTTGCAGACAGGAATAGGCTTATCGTTTTTTTATACCAACAGGAATAGGTATTCTGTGTTTTTGCATGTAATTGGATGATAAATTCCAATCTTCATAATACGTACCAAAGGCTTGGTCCCAAAGAGAAAACAGCGCACCGTGATTTACCAGGTAACCGCGAGGGCAGTGATGTAATTTATGGGCGTGATTGTCCATAAAGAAAAAGCGCAACAGCCCAATGTTTACTGTGTGATTTGCATGGTGGGTTGCTTGTAGCATCAGTACTAAGCTGTAAGTGATAAGGATGGAAGATAAATCCAACCCTAAGCATGCTCCTATGATGGCAAGTGGTACCTGAAAGCCGGTAATCGCAGTGTCCCAGAATGAACTAACGTTGCCTCGCAAAAAATCCAATACTTCAACGGAATGGTGAGCAACGTGAACCTTTCTAAAGGTTTTGCTGACGATATTTTTACCTTTGCCGTGATTTAAAAAACGATGGCTCCCGTAATAGGCAAGGTCGGTAAGCATAACCGCAGTAAAAATCGTTAACCAAGATGATTTTGTTGTAACGTAATCTAGTGTTGTTGGCAGTACTTCTGTGAAAAGTGTACTTAAGGCAAACCAGCCACTGACAACAACTATGCTTCCGCAAATAACGCCTTTAATAAATACTAACGACATTCCTTCTAGCCATGCCTGGAGCGATCGTGGAGCAAGTTCTACGGAGGGGTGTTTTTCTTCAAGTTGAATGATAAGCCATAGGTTAAGGCCGCTGAGAACAATAAATGAACCTAGTATGAGCTCTAAGGAGCGACCAAATAAGATAAGGATTAACGTAAAAATAACAGCGGGCCCTAGATGCACCATTAGCCCCATGGAGATAGATAAAATTTGCTCAGAAGGTATACCGGCCCTAATACCTTTAACGGTTAGGCGTGAGCGTTGGCGAAGCTTGGGGACTAGTCCAAGGCGGGTATCGCTTTTTGAGGTGTGAACGTGTGTTACGTCTATGGCAGACATCATTGATCTCGGTGTTGTTTCTATTTTAAGGTGTCTACTGACCAATTTCTTATAATGGTCAGTAGCGGGGTATTTTGAACAAAAAACACACAAAATCAAGGGTGAAATGAGGCAACTTGAGGAGGTTGGAAGTATTTTGAAAGTTAATCTACGGAATACTACTGGGCGAGTCTTTAGCTCCAGCCCTTGATTAAGCTATGAATAAGCGCAGTAATACGTGCTTTCATTTGCTTTGGAGGCAATATAGGAGAGCCAATGTTTGTGCCGAGAGCTGCACCATGAGCGCAGCTTAAGACTAATTTTGCAGCATCTTCGATGTTTAGAGATTGAGATGGAAGGGTTATTTCACCTCGTTGCTGAGCGTTATTTAACACCGTTGAGTAGAGATCTAAAGATTGTTGAGTGTGATCTTTTAGAATGTTTTGAGCGTACCCCCGTGAGGAGTTAATCAGCTCAATCATGGGCTTAGGTTTATAGAGTGCTAGGGAGAAAGACTCCACCAACATGCAGGTCAGTTTTATGGTGGTGTTTGATTGTGTTTCACTGGCGGCTTTTATGGCCGCTAAAGGTGCTTCAAGAGATTGAAAAACGACGGCTTCAAACAGAGCATCTTTAGTTGGAAAATAGACATAAAGTGCCGCTTTTGAAACGCCAATAGCGTTAGCGACATCGACCATGGCAACTTTTTTATAGCCATATTGATTAACTAATAAGGTTGCCGCTGTGATGATTTCGGCTTTGCGTTCTTCGGGTGCTTTGCGGGTTCGCATGTAATGTTATCTTTACCGACCAAAATGGAGAGAGGAGGTAACAATGTACGTAGGGGGGGAATATAGCAAGTCCACCTTTTAATTCTGTCAATACACACCATCAGAGTCTTGCATAGCGACTTTTATTGTCAATTTTCCAGCAATGTCACTCGTGCTTGTTCGGGCTCTCCAGGTAATAGGTTTTTACCTCTTTTTAAGGGAGTAACGAGCGCTTTAACGTTACGCTTTTGGTGCAGTAATTCTTGATCAATACCGTAGTTACTAACCCCATGCAGCCAATTGCTAACGCGATGTCCACGATGAGATAGCTCGTTTATAGTTATTTATTATATGGTTGAGATTTTTTAGAAAAATGGAGGTTAGTGAAAAATAAATACAGAAAGTAAATGGTTAAACACTGTTCCAAAATGGTGCGACCCCATCAGTTGTTAATTGATGTAGTAATGCTCAAGGGAGACAGTTTTGATTAATGTCGCAATCGCGGGTGGGAGGATGGTTGTAACATCGGATTTAGTGGCCTGACGTTACGGTCATTTACAAAAAGTAACATTCCGTAATAATTTCTGATGGCTTTTATCTGGAAAAATACTATTGTGTGTCCCGCAATGGCGCGTGATCTAGTTTGATTGAGATTAGGGATTGATAAGAATGGATGTAGTATTTGAATTCTTTAATAATGACGATCTTTTTTATTTTTTGGTGATTCCCTTTTTTAGCGGTTTTGTCGGTTTGGTGACGAATTATATTGGCATAAAAATGATGTTTGCTCCCATTGAGTTTGTGGGAATAAAACCTATTTTTGGTTGGCAAGGAATTGTTCCTGCTCGGGCAGGAAAGTTTGCTAGATTACAAATGGAACAAGTAGAGAAAATCATAGATTTCCAAGAATTGATCCAGCGAATTGACCCCTCAGAAGTCGCCAATATTATTCGGCCAGGCATGAAGGAATTAACCGAAGAGATTATTGATGAGGTTGCTTCAGATAGTTTTCCTTTGGCCTGGGAAAATACACCGAACTTTATTAAAAATCGTTTTTATAAGCGTTTAGAAAGAGATTTGCCTTCGTTATTCGATAATATTTATAATGATGTTCGTGATAATTTCGACTCTATGTTTGATGCTAAAGCGATGGTGATCGATCGTTTAACCAGTGATAAGGCAATATTGGTTGATATGACACATAAAACGGTACATAAAGAACTGGGGTTTCTTGTCAAATCGGGCCTTTATTTTGGGTTTTTGTTTGGTATCGTGCAGATGGTTTTTTGGTACCTGTTTCCAGAAGCGTGGTATGTATTACCCGTGGGCGGTTTTGTTGTTGGTTATTTAACAAATTGGATTGCTGTGAAGCTGATGTTTCATCCGTTAAACCCCAAAAAAATAGGACCTTTTACTCTTCATGGTTTATTTTTAAAGAGGAAAGACGAGGTGGCTCGTGATTATGCCAAGTCGATGACAACCTCTGTTCTTAACACCCAGAATATTGCTGAGTACATATTGAAAGGCAGTGCAGGGGATAAGATTTATGATCTTGTGAATCGGCATATTAAAAAAGCTATCGATAATAGTATGGGATACGGAAAACCGTTAGTTTTAGCAACGATTGGAACTCAACGTTACATTGATATGAAAAATTCGGCGGTTGATAGGTTTTCAAATAACTCGATTTCAATGCCCAAGTCAATTACCAATGGCCTTGTATACACAGAACAGGCTCTTGATTTAGAAAATGAAATAGAGCTTCAAATGAAAAAGTTTACCCCGCTAGAGTTTGATGGCTTTGTTCGCCCTGTATTTGAAGAAGATGAATGGATTTTGTACGCAGTGGGTGGTGGGTTAGGATTTCTCGCGGGTTGGGCTCAATTTGTTACAATGTTTTCATAATACATTCAGAAGTCCTTTTTAATCCTTTAACAATAGAAGTTATAACCTGTAAATTGGTTATAACTTCTATTGTTGTCCTGTCTTTTCTCTTGCGTTGTACTATTTTTAATTCGAGATTTTAATTCAATAGATCTCATTCAGTATTTCGAATTAGGTAATTCGAAATAGGCATCAAATTCTCCCTCATTTTGTAGTTCGATGACCGCAGTGTATGGCAGATGTCTTTTCTGATTGATGGTGATAAGAGCCTGGGGCATATTAATGGAAATAGGACCGATGGTGTGGCGTTGGATTTTGTCAGACCACGAAATGGTGATTTGATTGTTTTCATAGGTTCGTTCTCTAAACCCGTTGGAGCAGAAGGAGTCAGCAAGAATCATATTGCAGGTGAATAGCCCCTTTAGCTTTTCCACGCGTATTTCTACATTTTTAACATCTGTTTGTGTTAGATTTTTGACAACTAAGTTATCGATAGAGGATCTGTTGTCAGAGGAGTTGGATATTGAGCAAGCCGAGATGCCCATAATGGATAAACAAATAGCGAGAGATGGAAAGAAGATAGGTGATGCAATAAGGTATTTCATGGTATGTGTAGTCTCAGTTATGGACACAGATACTAAGGGTAGCGAAGGGCGCAGTAGCTGATGTAAATGATTGTATTGTGCATTTTAGTGGCTAGAATGACTAAATCAATTTGTTTTGGATAAAAAGTAGGTCAGGTGAGCAAATCGTTGACGCACGCCCTAAATCAGCTATTTACCCATGCAGCGTAAATAGGTTTTTCCTTAAGGAGAATAGTGTGGATTGGTATATACGTATCGTTAAGGCATTTATAGATCGAAAATATATCGTTAAAATTCGTATGGCCAACGTATTAATAGTTGTTTGTGCATTAAATGTGGGTTTATTAAATACTGTTTATGCGGGGAATTACTATGGAAAAACAGTCAATATTGCCATAGTTACAGACGGTGCTAGCGAAAATGCAGAAAAACATCGAGAACTGTTGCAAGCAGAAATTAGAGGTCTATTGGAGGGCGAGTATTCGGTTAATTTTTTGAGTGGCAAGCAATATGATGGTGGTTGGGCTCTTAAAAATATCCAAAAGGTATTTTCAGCAGCCGAGAATAATGAAAATATCGATATAGTTATCGCTCATGGCCTGGTTTCTAGTCATGTGGCTATTAATACAATGCATTTGAAAAAACCGACTATTGCCACCTTGTTTTTGGATAGTGATATTCAATCGGTGCCACAAAAAGGCAAAACAAGTGGGCGGCATAATCTGACGTATATACAGCACGAAAAAACTTTTTTAAAGGATATACTGCTATACCGTGATGTTGCGCCGTTCAAGACATTGGCGGTTATTGGTGATGCTTCGATGACAGAAATTGCAGAGTTTCGCAGGATGCTTGAGTCAGCCAAAGAACGGGTAAAAGAAGACGGCATTGAGTTTGTGTTTGTTGCTGACTCCGGTGACGTTGATAGCATACTTGCAGAAATTGATAAGCTGATCACCCAGAATGATGCGGTGTATTTGTTGCCTAATGAGCGGTTATCTCAAAAACAGTTAGCTGTGCTTGGAGAAGAGCTGCTAAAAAGGAAAATTCCAGCCTTTGCGATGCAAGACAATCGAGTTATTGAGTATGGGTTTCTCGCTGTATATAGCCATGAAAATACGTTTCGACGTGAACGTCGTAGGGTAGCATTAAATATCAAGGATATTCTTGATGGCATACCCGCAGAAGAGCTTAGCGTGCACTTGGAGATTGATCATCAGTTATATATAAACCAACAAACGTTAACGGCATTGGATTTGGGTTTGACCTGGAATACCCTAAAAAGGGCGAAAATAGTGAATACAGGGTTGGCATCATCCCCTCATCTTTCTCTATCGCAAATGGCAAATGTCGCCCTTGAGAATAATTTGGATTTGAAAATTGAACGGAAAACGTTAGCTGTTGGACGTTCTGATGTTGATTTGGTAAAAGCGAAACGGTTACCTCAGCTCTCGCTTGGGTTGCAACAAACTATAATTGATAATGATCGGGCGATGTTTAGCAATGGCAGCAATGCTGAGCGTGACCTTTCTGCTTCACTGACGTTACAACAAGTTATTTATAATGAGGCGGCTTGGTCAAATGTATCCGCACAAGAGCTATTGCAAAAGTCTCGAGAGAGCGATTTGCTAACAACCGAACTGGATGTCATTGAGGAAGCAACCCTGGCGTATATTAATGGGTTAAGAGCGAAGAGCCTTATTGAAATTGAAACCAGTAATTTACGCCTGACTGAAGCGAACTTAAAAAGAGCAAAGCGACGAGTCGTTGCGGGAGTGGCAAGGAGATCAGAAATTTACCGTTGGCAAAGCCAAGAAGCTGATAATAAACGTTCGTTGCTAAATGCAAAGTCAACGTATAAAAACAGCCTTTTACAAATTAACCAGTTGTTAAATCGCCCCTTAAATACACCGTTTGTGATAGAGAAGATTGATAAGCAGCATGCAATCTTTGAGTTTAATCGCAAGGTAACATCGACATATCTAACAGGCCCCTCCGCGTTAGTCGATTTTGCGAATCGAAGTGAAGCCTATGCGGTAACTCATGCTCCAGAGTTAAAAAGTATTAATGCGGTAATTGCCGCGCAGGAACGTTTACTGAAAGCTGTTAAGAGACAATACTATGTGCCTGATATCAGCCTGCAAGCAACGATTCAGGAGCATATTGATAAGAATGGCGATGGTGACAATTATCCTCAGGGGGTTGGTATCAATGATACTGACGCCAGTATAGCCGTGGTGTTTACGTTACCGTTATACAGTGGTGGTGAGCGTTATGCGGAAGTGGCTCAGCAATCCAATGCAATATATAAGTTACGGTATCAAAAAGCATCGTTAGAAAATGGCGTTAAACAACGGGTGAGGTCTATCTTTAATCAACTTTCTGCAAGTTATTCGGGCATTGAGTTATCGGGAAATGCACTTGTGGCAGCAAAGAAAAACTATGAAATGGTGAGAGACTCTTATGAGCGCGGTACCGTTTCTATTGTTGATTTTTTGGATGCTCAAAATCAGGTGTTTGCAGCGGAGCGATCTTCTGCAAATGCGGTGTATGACTATTTGGATGACTATATGCGTTATCAGCGCTCAATCGGTTATTTCTTCTACTTTAATGATCCTCAGGGGATCTATTCACTTATGTTTAATAACTCGTCTAATGCCTCAGTTAATACAGGAGTAGCACCATGAAAATTACAAAAATTAGGGGGTTGTTGCCATTTGTTATGGGTTTAACTGTGACATTGAGCGGTTGTGACAAGCCAGAGCAACAGGTGAAGGTGGAGCGATTGAGGCCTGTTGCTACGTTAACAACGGCTTACTCTGCGCAACAGCGATACTATGAGTTTTCTGGTGTTGCGAAAGCAGGTTTAACATCCCGTTTAAGTTTTCGTATCGCAGGTAAGGTACAAACATTAAATGTAGCGGTGGGAGAGAAGGTTAAGAGGGGGCAGTTGATTGCTACACTAAGCCCATCTGATTATCAGTTGGAGTTGCAAAAATCTCAGGCTGCGTTAAGCCAAGCCAAGGCAGAAGCCCGTAACGCTTCTGCTAACTATGGTCGTATAAAGTCTCTATATGAAACGGAAACGGCATCTAGAACAGAGCTTGATAGTGCTCAGGCAGGCAGCGAAGCTGCTAGTGCCTTGGTTCGTCAAGCGCAGAATGCCTTGGCGTTGGCTGAGCAGCGTTTAGGTTACACCCGCTTAGTAAACCAAGAAAATAATTGTTTGATTGCCAATTCAGAAGTTGAGTCTGGAGAGAATGTTAGCGCAGGGAGTACCGTTGTTATTGTTAATTGTGGGAATACTACAAAAGTTGAGACGGTTGTTTCGGAAACGTTTATTTCACGAGTGAAACATGGTGATGAAGTATTTGTGCAATTTAATGCATTTACGGGGCAGAAATTTAAAGCGGTGGTGACGGAGGTTGGTGTTGATGCCAAAGGAACGGCTTACCCTGTGACGGTGGCTTTAGCGGAGACTGAGGCACCGATATTACCGGGTATGGCTGCGATTGTGTTTTTTAAAGTTGAGCTAGGTAATGGTGGTGGGGAAAACGTGTATTTGCCGATGCACGTCATTCAAGCGGAAAGAGAACATACGTTTGTTTATGTGCTTAATGATAATGGTGATGGCAGTGCAAGCTTGGTTAAGACAGCAATAACAATAGGCCCGTTTACAGGGGGAGAGCTATTAGTAATGTCGGGATTGGAGGTTGGGCAAGTAGTGGTATCTAAAGGGGTTCGCCAGTTGTATGACGGAATGCGGGTAAAATATTCTTCTGCAGTCGCACAACCATTATAAGTTAGGGGATGACGATGGATATTACCAAGATAGCGTTAGAAAGGCGTCAGTTTACCCTGCTTATTATTGTAGTGATGTTTATTGCGGGCATACAAGCATATATGGATATTCCGCGAGCTCAAGATCCGGGCTTTATTATTCGAGCTGCTCAGGTGATTACCTATTTCTCGGGTGCAAGCCCTGAGCGTGTTGAAGAATTGGTGAGCGAGAAAATAGTAGAAAAAATACGTCAAATGCCCGAGCTTGATTACGTGAGTAGCGAGAATAAAAGCGGCGTATCTATTATTATTGTCAATATCCGAGAGAGTTTTACGGATATGCGACCTATTTGGGATAGTTTGCGACGTAAAGTGGAGGAAGCTGAACGTAACTTGCCTGAGGGTGTGTCTTCCCCCATTGTAAATGATGAATTTGGCGATGTGTTTGGTATCGTTTACACGATAACCGGAGATGGTTTTAGTTATGCAGAAATAAAAGATATCGTGGATAATATTCGTGACGAGTTGTTGTTATTTGATGATGTCGCGAAAGTGGATATTTTAGGTGCTCAAGAAGAGCGGATTTATGTGGAATACAAACCCAGCCGGCTTAATGAAATGGGTATTTCACCACAGCAGCTTGCGAGTGCATTATCGAGTCGTAATATTATTAATCCGGGTGGTGAAATTTATACAACTTACGAGACGATCTCACTTGAGCCATCAGGGAACTTTGAATCTATAGATGATTTGCGTTCAACGCTAATTAAACTCCCTGAAAGTAATGATGTTATTGCTTTGAAAGACGTCGCTAATGTGTATAGAAGTTATGTGGATCCGGCAAAAAGCAACGTTCGTTTTAATGGCGGACAGGGTATTGGTATTGCGGTTGCCATGCGTGTAGGGGGGAATGTCGTTGACTTAGGTGCACAGGTCGAAGCGAAGATGAACGATCTTGTGATGAGTTACCCTATTGGTATTGATTTCCATAAAGTGACAATGGAATCGGATATTGTCAATAAAACTGTGAATGATTTTTTAGAGAATTTGCTGCAAGCCGTTGTTATTGTGACATTGGTAATGTTGGCTTTTCTAGGGTTACGAACGGGGATTATTGTTGCAACATTGATTCCGGTGACGATGGCTAGTGCATTTTTCATGATGTCTTTGTTTAACATTGGGGTTGATCAAATATCTCTAGCAGCGTTGATGATCTCATTGGGTTTGCTGGTGGATAATGCAATCGTGATGGCTGAAAGCATTCTAGTGAAAATTGAAGCGGGTATTGAAAGAGAGCAGGCGGCACTTTCGGCTGCCAATGAGCTAAAGGTTCCATTGTTAACGTCATCACTAACAACGTCAGCTGCTTTTTTGCCTATATATTTGGCGGAAAGTGCCATTGGGGAGTATACCGCGCCCCTTTTTAAGGTGGTGACAATCACGTTGTTATGCTCCTTGGTGGTTGCGCTTACGTTAATTCCGCTGCTTTGTATGTTATTTATAAAAATTAAACAGACGAAGGGTGGTAATGCTGGAGGTGGTTTTTTTGCAAAAATTACCCGTTGGTATTTGGTTTTCCTTCACGCTGTATTACGTCAACGCTTGATTAGTCTTTTAGTGGTTGGTTTTATATTTTTGATTGCTATTAAAGGGCTTGGGTGGGTGCCTAAGATATTCTTTCCACCCAAAACGGATCCCGTGTTTACGGTAGAGATTGAATTTCCTCTGGGAACACCGTTAACGTACACAGCAAAACGATTACAAGAGATAGAGGCTTATTTTTCCAAAGAGTTGCTTGTTGATAATTCTGATGAAGACCTTAGGGGGAATGGGAGAGATCAAGGTATTAAGGATGTGACCAGTTTTATTGGTAATGGAGGTGTTCGATTTGTACTGACTCATTCACCGAAGCCTGCTTCCAGTAATTATGCTTTTTTGCTGATTAATACCAGTGAGGGAGGGGTGGTGGTGGATGAGCTGATTCAAGAGGTCGATAACTATTTGTTTGATAACCTAATTGATGGTCAGTATACCATTAAAAAACTGGAGAATGGCACTTCAGTAAAGCATCCGCTAGGTGTGCGACTGACGGGTAGCGATGAAATAAAACTGTTTGCCTTTGCCGATGAAATTAAACAAAAACTGGCAACGTTGAATGGAACTGTCAATATTCAAGATGACTGGGGGCTTTCTCAGAAAAAGGTTAGAGTTAATATTGACCCGCAGAGGGCGCAGCGAGCAGGGGTTACTCATTCTGATGTGGCAACATCTTTACAAACGGCTTTTAGCGGCATTACTCTGACGGAATTTCGAGAAAACGATACAATTATACCCATCGTGATGCGGTCTCAGCACGCTGGAGATCGTGATTATGATTCAGCAGGGTCGATCGGTGTTTTGAATAATCAAGGTGTAAGTGTACCAATTTCTCAGTTGGTCGACCCTGAATTGGTGTTTCAATCGGCAAAAATATTTACCCGTAACGGTGCAAAAACAGTCGCCATATCAGCTGATTTACGTGAGGGTGTTACCGCAAGTGCAACCAATGCTGAATTAGTTCCTTGGCTTGTTGAGGTGTCTAAAGATTGGCCCCCTGGCTACAGTTGGGAGCTTGGTGGTGAGGCAGAATCTTCAGGCAAAGCGAATGAATCTATCGGTAATAAACTACCTATTGCAGGATTTGTTATTTGTATATTACTGATGGCTCAATTCAATTGTATTCGTCGGACTATTATTATTTTGATGACCATTCCATTGGCGTTAATTGGCGTAAGCTTCGGTCTTCTTGCCGCAAAATCATACTTTGGTTTTATGACAATGTTGGGGGTGATTTCTTTAGCGGGGATTGTGATTAATAATGCGATTGTATTGCTGGATAAAATGAATCAAGAACATGATGAGTTGAAAAACTCTTGGCCTGACTCTGTGATTAATGCTTGTCAGTCAAGGCTTCGTCCGATTCTATTGACAACGTTTACAACGGTCTTGGGATTGATCCCGTTGTGGCTAGGTGGTGGGCCTATGTGGGAACCTATGGCTATTACTATTATTTTTGGATTGCTTGCGTCTACAGTATTAACATTGATTGTTATTCCTTTGTTATTTTCATTGATGTTTAACGTGCGATTCTCAAAAGCTGTATAGAAACCCCCGCCCCTCTTACTGAGGGGCGGGGGTTTCTTGGTTGTGTTGAGATAAACGCAGAGAGAGCTGTTGAAGAGCCGCAATGGTCGGTGGGATTAATGTATCAACTTTTTCTTTATTGCCCGCGATTGCTGCCGTTTCTAGTTCTGTTGCGAGTTGGTTTAGTTGTATTCCGCTTAAATTGGCGGAAACACCCTTGATAACATGAGCGATATGACTCATGTGGCTCCAATGAATGTCGCCTTGCTGTTGTCTTAATTGGTCTATTTTTTCGGGAGCTTCGATTAAAAATAATTCAATCAATGAATGTTGTAGATCATTAAGGCTTTTTAAACGGCGTAAAAATGAGGTTTTATCCCATATTTGCAAAGCATCAGGAGTATCAGGCGTTTCAGGGATTAAGGGTGATGCTTCGCTTTTGAAGGAGGCGTTGAGTAACCATTTCCTTAATATGGACTCAATGCCTTCGGGTTGAAGTGGTTTGCTTAAATAGTCGCTCATACCTGCGGTTAAACATTTCTCCTTGTCTTCTGACATTGCATTCGCGGTCATCGCGATGATGGGTGTGTTTTTGTAATGATCCCCCGCGTAACCTGCTCGAATATTACGAGATGTTTCATAGCCATCCATTATTGGCATTTGGCAGTCCATTAGCAGTAACGTGTATACGTGTTCCAGTGGTGTGTTTTTCATTACTTCTAATGCTTCTTTCCCATCGGAGACAATATCAATGGACATCCCAATGTTTTCTATAATACCTTTGGCAACGTCCTGATTAATTTGATTATCCTCAACAAGTAATAAACGTGTATCTGCTGGCCATTGAACGTTTACTTATTGATGCGGTATAGCTGGATGTTTCTGTAGCTGTTGATTAAATGAGGCGTTAGATTGGTGGTCGTTTTGGTGTGTGATATGAGATAAGGCATCAATAATATCTTGTGTGGTCGCGGGTTTTGGGAAATGTGTGCAGAGGTTTAGCTCTGTGAAGTAACTAGCGTCATCATGATGAGCTATAGACGTCATCATGATGTGTTTGATTGAACTAAAACGATGATCTTCTTGTAATGACATTGCGAGATGTGAGCCACTCATGTTGGACATATCATCATCGATAAATATAGCGTCAAAGATTTATCTTGTCTGCTTTGATATTTTTCTCTAATACGGTAATTGCGTCTGCCTCATTGGTTGTGCCGTGTGTTTGAGCACCCCAGTGTTGTAATTGTTTGCAGAGGGTATTTACATTCGTTCTGTTGTTGGCGACGACTAAAAGAGAAAGATTATCAATTTTTGTGCGGGGTAACACTTTTTTGAAATGTTCGCTAGGTAGTAGAGTTATGGAGAATTCAAAGCAACTGCCTTTATCGGGGTTACTTGTCACATTAATGCCCCCCCCCATTAGCGTACATAATTTTTTGACAATAGATAAACCTAGACCTGTTCCTCCATAGGTTCGAGTAGTGGAGGCATCAACTTGGGTGAACGTATCAAATAGGGCTGCTTGCTTCTCTATAGGAATGCCGATGCCGGTATCACTAATGCTGCAGTGTAAAGTGAGGTTGTCATTTGTAGCGACCGTTAGGCTGGCTTTAATCACAATTTCACCAGTAGCTGTAAATTTTATCGCATTACCTACAAGGTTTGTCAGTATTTGCCATAACCTACTTGGATCACCCTTTACCATTGAATGCTCTATTTCAACAATATCAAGTATAAACTCCAAGCCTTTTTCTTGTGTCCTAAGGGCCATGGTTTCTGAAAAATCACCAAATGTTTTACGCAAGTTTAAATCGAGTATTTCAAGGTCTAATTTACCTGCATCTATCTTTGAAAAATCTAAGATATCATTGATAAGAGAAAGTAATGATTCTGCACTAGATCTTGCGACATCTGCTTTCCGTTGTTGATCTTTTGATAATTTCGTTTTCATCAATAGACCAAGCATGCCGAGCACACCGTTCATTGGTGTTCTTATCTCATGGCTCATACAGGCGAGAAAGTCACTCTTTGCTTGTGCGGCAATTTCAGCGGAATTTTTTGCATTAATGAGGTCAGCTTCAATTTTCTTTCGTTGTGTAATGTCGCGTGCGCTAGCGGTAAACTTGGGCTGTTCTCCATTGGTGATTTCGGATATGGTTAATTCTAAACAAAAAACACCTCCACCTTTTCGTAAGCCTTCAACCTCTACTGTTTTTCCTAGGATTTTCGGTATTCCAGTGGCTAAATATTTTTCTAGACCTCTTTGGTGGGCACCTCGGTATGATTCTGGCATCAGTATGCAAATGTTCTTTCCTGCGACTTCTTCTTTCTTATATCCAAATATTCTACACGCTGCAGGGTTGAATGCCTCTATAGCACCTTGGTTGTTGATCGTGATAATTGCGTCGGCAACAGCATTAAATATCCCTCTATTGAGCGCTTCGCTTTGTATTAATGCTTTTTCTGTATCTTTGCGTTTGGTGATTTCAGTGCGAATGGCTATGTAACTCTGAGGTTTTTCGTTTGCTCCCATAGAGGGGACGATAGTGGTGTCTACCCAATAAAGTTCACCTGATTTGTTACGGTTGCAAAGCTCACCGTGCCAGACTTTTCCGGAGGATATTGTGCGATACATTTGTGTAAAAAGATCTTTTGTATGGGTCCCTGAATTGAGTATTCGATGGTTTTTTCCAAGTAGTTCTTTTTCCTCATACCCGCTTATTTCCATGAATTTCTTGTTAACAAATGTGATGCTTCCTTTTATATCTGTGATGGCAACAATGGCATGCTGGTCAAGAGCAAAGCGTTGCTCTGCTAATTCTTTTAGCATTTGCTGGGATTGAAGTGACTGCTCTTGTATTCGAGCTTCATGTTGTTGACGTGTTATGAGCATGTTATTGAAGGAGCTTGCGAGCGCTCCTATCTCATCGCTTGACTGAATGCTAATGTTCTGAGATAAGTTGCCTGCAGCAATGTTTTTTGTGGCTTTCACTAGTGTTATTAATGGTGATGTGAGTCTTTGGGCAAATAGTACAGCCAATATAGCGGATAAAAAAATGAGCGCGATACCAATAATGATGAATTGATTCGTGAGTTTTTTAGCCGAAGTGAATGCTTCATCTTTATTGATTTTTACCACTACGCCCCACTCCAGCTCAGGAATAGGGCGCCATGCTGCAATAACCGTGTTGCCGTCATAGTCTAGAGATATGCCGCTTCCTTTTTTCCTTGAAGCGCTTTTTGTAATGGTATTGCTTCTTCAGATCCGAAAGGGAAATATCGAGAGAACTCTGCGTTTTGGGCGTTTCTTAATGGTGCTATGATGAGGGCGCTATCACCATCTTTTCTGCCGATAACAATTTCCCCTGTTTGTTTTAGACCAGTAAAATCGCGAGCTAGGTGAAAGTAATCATTGCTATTCAGCTGTATGGCAATAACACCAAGAAATGTATTGTTGTTAAATACGGGAGCGGCAATAAAGGCGCTTTGTTCTTCTTTACCATTAGTTGAGCGCGTAATTTTTGTCTGCCTAGGTTTAGCTTTCTGTTGCCACTGCGATGGCGAGTAGACATTAAACACGGATACTCGGGTTTCTAATAGTGTCGAGGCTTGTTCAAAGGCGTGTGCGAGCAGCGTCTGCTTGTAGGGGCCTGTAACAAGGTTTGTGCCAAAATCATGATTCATGAATTGCTGTAAAAATAATATCCCCGTGGGGGGATATTAGAAATAAGTCGTAACTGTTGAATTGGGCTTTGTTTTGGCGATAGCTTTTATCATTGCATCTACATCTTGATCGCCAAGAGGTAAGTAGTATTCTCCAACTACATTAGCGTTTAATGCTATTAGCTGCTTTTTAATGAGTGTGTTGGCTGCTCTAGGAAATACATAATCTGACGCTGCTAGGGATATGCGTTTGCCAAAACGTTCTGTGCTCCACTTTACCGCCGGAGTAATTTGTTGGTTGGGTGTGGCTCCAGTGTAGATAATGTTGGGGGATTGCTCTAACCCTTCATATTGTACGGGGTAAAACAGTAGGTGGTTGTACGCCTCAATGATAGGCTTCACTTTCTTACGGCTCGCTGAAGTCCAGCAGCCAAATATTACGCTCACTTTATCTTTAGTAATAAGTTGTTCTGCGCCTATTGCAAATGCGGTTCCATCAGATTTTCCATCAATAACAACAGAGCTAAGAGAGCGCCCTAACCCCCCCCCAGATGCGTTAATTTCATCAATAGCCATTTGTGTCGCATCTATTACAGATTGTTCGCTGATAGCCATTGTTCCTGTTGATGAATGTAATATGCCTACTTTAATGGGTGTTTGGTTAGCCCTGTCACAGCTGCTGAGAAATACACATAAGAGGATTGTTAGTAATTTAAGGCAGATGTTAGTACGTAAACGTAATCTCATTCGTTAATGTTTCCAGGTAAAATGAGTAGAGCAGTCAGCCGTGACGTCCATGGGTCTAGCGGAATACCTTCATAAGCGTAGTTGAAAACATAGTTGAAACGTAGTTATGGGTGTTGTTGGTGCACTAATTTGTGGCAGGCTTTGCTAATCTCCTGAGCTAAAAGTGATTTCTCTGCCATTTTCACTGCTATATGCACTTAACTGCACTTGTAGTCCTTGTAAAAAGTAAGCAAAATTGCCCTCTATTGAACGTAGATGAATTTAGGTAAATAAGGGATTCTCATGGCAGAAAACAAATCCATTCATGGTGTCTGGCAAAATCGTTGGACGTTTATTCTGGCGGCAACAGGGTCTGCCGTTGGTTTGGGGAATATTTGGAAATTCCCTTATATGGCTGGAGAGAACGGAGGTGGGGCGTTTGTACTGATTTATTTGGTATTTGTTGCCACTATAGGTATCCCCGTGATGTTGGCCGAGGTGATGCTGGGGAGGAGGGGGCGCCAAAGTCCGGTTAACACAATGAAAACGTTAGCGAAATCCTCAGATGCTAGTAAGTTTTGGGGTGGGATTGGCTGGTTAGGGGCTGTTGCTGGTGTGTTGATTTTGTCCTTTTATAGTGTAATTGCCGGTTGGGCTATGGCTTATGCGGGTAAAATTATTGGTGGAGGGTTGTTGGATCAAAATGATATCCCCGCTCAGTTTGGTGCTTTTGTGTCTGATCCTTTAGAGACTGTATTGTGGCATAGTCTTTTTATGGTGATGGTGCTAACGGTTGTTGCGGGAGGTATTCATAAAGGTTTGGAAAAGTCGGTACAGTTTTTGATGCCTGCACTTTTTGTTATGTTGATTTTACTCTTGGGTTACGCGACGACGACAGGGTCGTTTGGAGAGGCAGTTTCATTTCTATTTAAGTTTAACCCAGAGGCATTAACGGCAGATGCGGTGTTGTCTGCATTGGGACATTCCTTTTTTACGCTTAGTTTAGGCATGGGAGCAATAATGGCGTACGGGGCTTACATGCCTAAAGAGCATTCGTTGGGAAAAACCGTTGTTATCATTGGTGTTTTGGATACGTTGGTGGCAGTAGTGGCGGGTTTGGTGATTTTTTCAATAGTGTTTGCGAATGGGTTAGATGCGGCTGCGGGCCCTTCTTTAATGTTTAAAACCCTGCCAGTGGCGTTTAGCCAAATGCCCGGAGGTATTGTGTTAGGTGGGGTGTTCTTTATTCTTGTTACTTTTGCTGCGTGGACATCCGCTATCTCTCTTGCTGAGCCGGCAGTGGCCTGGATGGTTGAAACCGCGGGTTTTTCTCGCATAAAAGCGGCGTTAGTGATTTGTATTCCAGTGTGGTTGTTGGGTATTGCTTGTGCGTTATCGCAAAATATATGGTCTGACGTGACGATTTTAGGATCTGATTTATTGGACTTTTTGGATAAATTAACCACGAATATCATGTTGCCGCTCGGAGGGCTGCTGATTGCAATCTTTGCTGGTTGGATCATGCGCCGTAGCCATGTTGTTAAAGAGGTGGCCATGAAAAACTTTGCGTTATTTAATATTTGGATTGTTATTATTCGTATTGTAGCGCCAATAGGTATTGCTATTGTCATGTATAACTCAATTGAGACTTGGTTGAGGTTTATTAATACATAGCGGCTGTTAAATATAGAAAGAAAAAGCGTTGGTGGTTATACCGGCGCACGAGGCCTTACTTAAGCTCTTATTTAACATTATGAAATCGGTATTAAGGTGTAAAAATGTCAGAAGAAATGATTCAGGTGGAAGTGGCTTATGCATTACCGGATCGGCAGGAGCTTATTGCATTCAGTGTACTTAAAGGTACGTCAATGTTTGATGCAGCTGTGCAATCAAATATAGGGGATAAGTTTCCCGACCTAGATGTGGAGAGCGCTCCTATGGGTATTTTCGGCAAAGCCGAACGTAAACCTAAGGAGAGGGTGTTGGAAGAGGGTGAGCGGGTGGAAATCTACCGACCGCTAATCGCTGACCCTAAAGAGGTTCGTAAGCGGCGGGCGGCAGAAGCAAAAGCCAAGCGAGAGAACGGGTGATTATGCCTATCTCAAGAGTTTTTAACGCTTGAGATTTAGCTTCGAGACTTTTTGATTTGTTCTTTTAGATCTTCCTGAACAGCATCAGGGTCTTTAAATTGTGAATCGTCAATTTTTTGTAGGCGGTCACTGTCAAAATATAGTGTTAAGCGGTTTTCAACAAAGCCGCCTTTACCGCTTTCATAGTTGTAAACATAGTCCCAGCGGCCAGGGTGAAGTGGATCTTTAATCACCGGACTGCCAAGAACATATTCTACCTGGCGAGGGGTCATGCCTAATTTGAGCTTCTCTCTGGCACCTTCGCTGATAATGTTCCCCTGACCAATATCGATGCGGAATACCCCTGGAAATCGTAAGGTACTACAGGCACTAATCGACGCTGTAAGGGTTAATACGCTGGCGATTAAACAAATTCGAATCAGTTTTTGCATATGGTGTAGAATTCCTCTAAGGTTCCGGTCAGCAAGCATCATACTTTATCTGGTGATCACAACACAATTCGATATCTCAAATTGAATTTAAGTTTTACTACGTAAGTTATACTGCTCGGTATTATTATTAAGTCTTACTACTGTTAGGTTTTACTATTATGGATAACCAAGAACTTCGCAACGCTGGGCTCAAGGTGACGTTACCGCGAGTGAAAATTCTTCAAATATTGGAAGCAAAAGATGTTAAACATCTGAGTGCAGAAGATGTTTATAAAACCTTACTTGATAAAAATGAAGATGTTGGCTTAGCAACGGTTTATCGCGTGTTAACTCAGTTCGAGACAGCAGGTTTAGTTGTTCGTCATAACTTTGATAATGGCCATTCAGTGTTTGAAATGGCCACTGATGAGCATCATGATCATATGGTAGTAATGGACTCTGGTGAGATCATAGAGTTCCATAATGATGAAATTGAACGGCTACAGCAGAAATTGGTAGAAGAGCATGGCTACGAATTAGTTGATCATAGCCTTGTTCTGTATGTTAAAGCCAAATCTTAAGTTATTTAGACTAATCTCTACTTTGTAATTCTAAATAGAGATTAGCTCAATAGGCTTTTGCTGAAACCCCTGCTAGCACTGTGACTCACTGATCAATTCTTTTGCATGAGCAAGGGTTTGTTCAGTGATGGACAGCCCTCCTAGCATTCTCGCGATTTCGGTAATCTTTTCATCTTGTGACAATGAACTAATACCGGTGTGTGTTGAATCTTTACTGGTCTGCTTATTGACGTGCAGGTGGTGGTGCCCCTGTGCTGCTACCTGGGGCAAGTGTGTTACACAAATGACCTGGTTCTCATTGCCCAGGTGCCTAAGTAGCTCCCCAACAACTTGTGCAACAGCCCCGCCTATACCTACATCTACTTCATCAAATATCAATGTGGCAACGTTGCTTTTTGCTGCGCATGCCACCTGGATGGATAGGCTTATACGTGATAGTTCCCCTCCAGAGGCGACCTTGTGTAAAGGTTTGCTCGGTTGCCCTGGGTTTGTTTGCACGTGAAACTCCACGGAGTCGGTGCCGTTGGCGTTTGCCTGCTCTAGGGGGAGTGGGTCTACAATGACCGCAACTACTGCGCCCGGCATACCCAGTGTTTGGATTTGTTTGGTAATGATTTTGCTGAGTTTTTTACTTTGTTGTTGGCGCTTTTTGCTGAGGTTTTTGGCTTTTTCCAGGAATGCGGTTTGGCTAGCGGTAGCTTGGGCCTGTAATTGTTCTATTCTTTCATCACCACCTTCAATTGAGGCTAACTCCTCCGCGAGGGTTTGTTGTAGATTTGGCAATTGATTCGGTGTTATATGATGCTTTCTGGCGAGTAAGTGTGCGCTAGCGATTCGTTGGTCAATCCACTGGTAACGCTCTGGGTCTATGTCTAAGGATTCCACGTAATATTGAAGGTTACTGGCGGCTTCTTGCAGTTGGATTTCCGCGCTGGCGATAAGCTCGGTGGTCTCCGATAGGCTTTCATCCTGTTGCTGCATTTCGGTGACAAGCTGAATGATGTTGGCAACGGTGTCCAGTGCGGTGTTTTCTCCAACAGATAACACTTGTAGTGCTTGATGGCCTTGATCGATTAGGCCTTCTGAGTTTGAAAGCCGTTTGTGTTCCTTTTCTAGTTGAGTGAATTCGTTGAGTTGCAAATCTAATGCTTCTAATTCGCCCAGTTGAAAACGTAATAAGTCCACTCGGTCGTTAAGTTCTTTGGCGTTGTCTCTGATTTTTTCGTAGGCTTTTTGTTGTTGCTGCCACTGGTTGTAGGTGTCTGTGACATGTTTGACCTGTGTGTTGAGGCCGCTAAATTGATCTAATAGTTGGCGGTGTGTATCTTTTTTTAGTAGCGCTTGATGTTCATGTTGGCCGTGTATCGAAATTAGCATTTCCCCTAATGCTTTAAGTGATGACATGGGGGTGGGGCGTCCGTTGATATAAGAGCGAGAACGGCCGTCTTTGTTGATTACTCGTCGTAAGATACATTCGCCGTCTTCATCAAGGTCATGTTGACTAAGCCAATCCTGGGCGGCTTGGTTGGTCTCGATATCAAAGCTTGCAAGTATGTCGGCTTTATTGGCACCATGGCGAACTGAGCCTGAATCCGCTCGATTGCCGAGCGCTAACCCTAAAGCATCAATCATGATGGATTTTCCAGCTCCTGTTTCCCCTGTGATTACGCACAATTTATTTGGGATGTCTAAGTCCAGAGATTCAACAATGGCAAAATTCGAAATATTAATATGAGAAAGCATAGGGCATCATTCGGTTAGTCCAACATTCCTGTGATGATATGCGATGCGGGTGATATTCGCTAGCGCCATCAGCGACTTGGAACCATAAAAAATGACCCCATAGTATTCTGTATAGGTTCCATAATAAGTAAGTACAACAATAAGAGCGGCAACTAAGCATGAGCCCACTAGAAGACAGAGCATCCCAAGTACTAAAGGCGTTGGTTGAGCGTTATATTGATGATGGCATGCCTGTGGGCTCAAAACGGATTTTACAGGATCTGACACGACGCGTGAGTTCAGCGACTGTACGAAACGATATGGTGATGCTGGAGGAGATGGGGCTGTTGACATCCCCACATACGTCAGCTGGGCGAGTGCCGACGGAATTAGGCTATCGCTTCTTTGTGGATAAATTAATTACTATGGAGCCTTTGACAACGGAAAGTGTTGGTCGAGTTCAGCATCAGCTAGCCTCAGACCAAACTCCTCATGAATTGGTAGAAAAAGCTTCCCAGGTATTGTCTGACATGACGTCACTAGCCGGGATTGTTGTAGCTCCAAAGCAAGAGATGTCTAGTTTACGGCAAGTTGAATTTTTACCGTTATCAGGAAAGAGGGTTTTGGTGATATTGGTACTTAATGAGCGAGAGGTGCAAAACCGGATTATTTGCCCAGACCGTGAATACCAAGAGCATGAGCTTCAGCAGATTTCTAACTACCTAAATCAACGCTTTGCAGGTAGTGAATTGCACGATATTAAAAGCCAGGTGCTGACGGATATGCGGGCAGATAAAGTTGAAATGGATCAGATGATGCAAATGGCTGTGGATATGGCAGCTAAAACGTTTGATGAGGAAGGCAAAGAGCCGGAATGTGTGGTTAGTGGTGAGTCAAACCTCATTCAAATGGCTGAACAGGGGGGCGTTGACCAGCTTCAGCCATTGTTTGAGTCTTTTCAACAGAAGAAAGATTTGCTGCATTTAATGGATCATTGCGCTAAAGCTGACGGGATCCAGGTTTTTATCGGCCAGGAGTCAGGCTATCAGGTGTTTGATGAGTGCAGTATGATTGCCGCCCCCTATACGGACAGTAATAAAAATGTATTAGGCATGTTGGCAGTTGTTGGGCCAAAACGTATGGCGTATCAGCAGGTGATCCCTTTGGTAGATATGACCGCAAAAATTTTGAGCGCGGCCTTGAACCCTGAAGATTGACCCCCATATAGCCAACAATGAATGACCTGACGCCGCACAAGCGCCGGTCCTGGAAGTTGCAGGCGGTGACTGTGCGGCGTTGTTTTGTCTGTAAAACCAATGATTTAAGAACGAACTGAAGAGTGGAGTTGATTTATGTCTAGTGATGAGGCAGCAAGCCCAGACCAAGAAGAGCCCGTTGTTGCTGAAACCGACACGCAGGATGATGTACAAAACGTAGAAATTGAGCAGGACGATGTTGAAGCGGGCAGCCCTGAAGAGGTTGTGGCTTCAATAGAAAGTTTGCAAGAGCAGTTGCTTGTAGAGCAGGCTAAAGTTCAAGATCAACTAGATTCTGTGTTGCGTGCTCAAGCTGAAGTGCAGAATATTCGCAGGCGTACCGAGCGTGATGTGGCAAATGCCCATAAATTCGCACTTGAGAAATTCTCGTCGGACTTGCTGCCCGTGGTTGACACGCTAGAACGAGCGCTGCAGTCAACTGTGGATGGAGATAGTGGTGATGATTCTACTCGTGAAGGTATTGAGTTAACGTTGAAAATGTTAACGGATACCTTGAAAAAGCATGGTGTGGAGCAAAACGACCCTATCGGTGAGCCTTTTAACCCGGAATTGCATCAGGCGATGTCTATGCAGCCTAATCCGGATATGGAGCCCAATACGGTGATGGCTGTTTTACAAAAAGGCTATACATTGGGTGGTCGTTTAGTAAGGCCTGCGATGGTTGTTGTCTCTCAGGCCTAAAAAATGAGAAAGCTTGGTTATTGTGGGGAATTCATTGCTTTCTTAGGGTTGAAAAGCCTAGGTAGCCCCCCATAAATAGAGTCAAGCGAAAGAATTGAATAACAGTATTCAAAAAATGATGTTGCAAAAGTAGCGTTATTGAAAATGTTTATTTAGCAAAAAAAAACCGGTGACCTGTCTGGCAGACACTGGCATTAACTCAGAACAAAGTCTGTCAGGGCTTTAGAAAAAAGGTGAATGATTATGGGTAAGATAATTGGTATCGATTTAGGTACAACTAACTCTTGTGTCGCAGTACTTGAAGGTGATAAGCCGAAGGTTCTTGAAAATAGCGAAGGCGATCGTACTACCCCTTCCATTATTGCATTCAGTGATGATGGTGAGACATTGGTGGGACAGTCAGCAAAGCGTCAAGCCGTGACAAACCCAACCAACACTTTATACGCGATTAAGCGTCTTATCGGTCGTAATTTCACTGACAAAGAAGTGCAAAAAGATATCAAACGTTCGCCATTTGGTATTGTTAAGGCGGATAACGGTGATGCATGGGTTGAGGTAAACGGTACTAAAACTGCACCACCTCAGATTTCTGCTGAAGTTCTTAAGAAAATGAAGAAAACAGCAGAAGATTACCTGGGTGAAGCGGTAACTGAAGCTGTTATCACTGTTCCTGCATATTTTAACGATAGTCAGCGTCAAGCCACTAAAGATGCAGGGCGTATTGCTGGTTTAGAAGTTAAGCGCATCATCAACGAGCCAACTGCGGCAGCACTAGCTTACGGTATGGACAAGAAGCGTGGTGATAGCACCATTGTTGTTTATGACTTAGGTGGTGGTACTTTTGATATTTCTGTTATCGAAATTGCAGAAGTTGATGGTGAGCACCAGTTTGAAGTGCTTGCAACCAATGGTGATACGCACTTGGGCGGTGAAGATTTTGACCTTCGTTTGATTGAATATTTAGCCGACGAATTTAAGAAAGACACAGGGATTGATCTTCATAATGACCCTCTTGCGCTTCAGCGCTTAAAAGAAGGGGCAGAGAAGGCCAAGATCGAATTGTCTTCGGCGCAGCAAACGGAAGTGAATCTGCCTTATATCACTGCTGATGCCTCTGGTCCTAAGCACCTTGTTATCAAGTTAACTCGTGCCAAGTTAGAGTCTTTGGTTGAAGAGTTGGTTGTTGGTACATTGAAGCCTTGTGAAACTGCACTAAAAGACGCAGGCCTAAGCGCATCGGAAATCGATGATGTTATTTTGGTGGGTGGTCAAACACGTATGCCAATGGTTCAGGCTGAAGTAGAGAAGTTTTTCGGTAAAGAGCCTCGTAAAGATGTAAACCCTGATGAAGCTGTAGCAATGGGTGCTTCTATTCAAGGCGCTGTATTGGCAGGTGATGTAACTGACGTATTGTTGTTAGACGTAACGCCTTTAACGTTAGGTATTGAGACAATGGGTGGCGTAACCACTGCGTTGATCGAGAAAAATACTACGATCCCGACGAAGAAGTCTCAAATCTTCTCAACGGCTGATGATAATCAAGCAGCTGTAACCGTGCATGTGTTGCAGGGTGAGCGTAAGCAAGCTTCTGGTAATAAGTCGCTGGGTCGTTTTGATCTAAGTGATATCCCGGCCGCACCTCGTGGAATGCCTCAAATCGAAGTGACTTTTGATTTGGATGCGAATGGTATTTTGAACGTGTCTGCAAAAGATAAGGCGACGGGCAAAGAGCAAACGATTGTTATTAAAGCGTCCGGCGGCCTGTCGGATGAAGAAGTTGATCAAATGGTACGTGATGCTGAGGCAAATGCTGAAGAAGATCGCAAGTTTGAAGAGCTTGTAACTGCGCGTAACTCTGCTGATGGCCTGCTTCATGCTGGTAAGAAAACTCTTGAAGAAGCTGGTGATAAGGCAACTGATGAAGAGAAGGTTGCGATTGAAGCTGCAATTGCTGAATTGGAAGAAGCTGTTAAAGGTGACGACAAAGAAGCAATGGAAGCGAAGTCTACTGCATTAACAGAAGCAACTGCAGGGCTAGCTCAGAAAATGTATGAAGAGCAGCAGGCACAAGCCGGTGCTGAAGGTGCTGCCCCTGATATGGGCGAGGCAGAGCAGCCTGAAGCTTCTGCCGCTGCTGGAGATGATGTGGTTGATGCTGAGTTTGAAGAAGTTGACGACAAGAAATAAGCTGGCTTTTAGTTAGTAGTACAACACGCGCGGGAGCTTGCTCCCGCGTTGCTGTATATGGAATTTGAACAATATTGGCTGCTATTTGCTACCCGCTGAGTGACCACTAATTAACACTGGTTTGAGAACATGGCTAAACAAGATTTTTACGAGCTTTTGGGTGTCGCAAAAGACGCAACTCCTCAGGAAATGAAAAAAGCCTACCGGCGATTGGCGATGAAGTATCATCCTGATAGAAATCCAGACGATAAGGCAGCTGAGGAGAAATTCAAAGATATCAGTGAAGCCTATGAAATCCTAACAGATGATCAGAAGCGAGCCGCTTATGATCGTTATGGGCATGCGGGTGTTGATGGTAATGCTGGAGCGGGTGGTTTCGGCGGTGGTGCCGCTGGAGCTGGTGGTTTTAGTGATATTTTTGGTGATGTGTTTGGCGATATATTTGGTGGTGGCGGCGGTGGCGGTCGAGGAGGGTCTCGAAGCAATCGCGGGTCTGATCTGCGTTACACCTTGGAGCTGGACCTTGAGGATGCAGTAAAGGGGACAACCGTTGAAATACGTGTTCCTACCCTTGTGCATTGTGGGACCTGTGATGGCTCCGGCGCTAAAAAGGGGACTAAACCTGTCTCATGTCAAACCTGTGGCGGTGTTGGTCAGGTTCGTATGCAGCAAGGTTTTTTCTCTGTTCAGCAAACTTGCCCGACGTGTCGAGGTCAAGGTAAGTCGATTAAAGATCCTTGTCGTGAGTGTCATGGTCAAGGGCGTAAAGAAAAGCGCAAAACGCTTTCCGTTAAAATACCACCTGGTGTTGATACAGGAGATCGCATTCGCCTGGCGGGTGAGGGTGAGGCTGGGTCTCATGGTGGACCGGCGGGTGATCTATATGTGCAAGTTGCAGTAAAAGACCATGCTATTTTCCAGCGCGAAGGCAAGGACTTGTATACCGAAGTGCCGATTAGTTTTGTTGATGCTGCGTTGGGTGGTGACTTGGAAGTTCCTACGTTAGATGGTCGCGTTAAGCTTAAGATTCCGGCTGAGTCGCAAACTGGAAAGTTGTTTCGCTTGCGAGGTAAGGGGGTTGCTCCAGTTCGCGGTGGTGGTGCAGGGGACTTGTTGTGTCGAGTTATTCTAGAGACTCCGGTTAATCTCAATAAAGACCAGAAAGAAATGTTGAAAGAATTTCAAATAAGTCTTGAAAAAGAAGCGCACCGTCAATCGCCTAAAAGGCATGGTTGGTTTAATGGTGTAAAACAATTTTTCGATGACATGCTGTAAAGGAATGTAGACGTGGCAAATGTAAATGTAAAAGTCGCTGTGATTGGGGCTGCGGGCCGAATGGGTCGAGCGTTAATTGAAGCGGTAAGTGCTGGTGAGGGGGTGGAGATTGCTGCGGCAATTGATCGCCCTGGCAACTCTTTGGTTGGCGCTGATGTTGGTGAGCTGGCAGGTATCGGTAAGCTGGGCGTGGTGCTTGTTGATAGTCTTGAGGCTGTTGTTGATCAATTTGATGTGTTAATCGACTTTACTGTGCCTGAAGCGACTGTTGCTAATGCCAAATTCTGTGCTGAGAATGGTAAAAAAATGGCGATCGGCACAACGGGGCTGTCAGAAGAGCATAAGGCTTCGTTGGCAGTTAGTGCTGAAAAGACGGCTATTATGTTTGCACCCAATATGAGTATGGGGGTGAACTTGTGCTTTAAGTTGCTTGAAGTGGCAGCTAAGGTGCTTGGAGATGAAGTTGATATTGAAATCATAGAAGCTCACCATCGCCATAAAGTGGATGCCCCTTCCGGCACGGCGTTGCGAATGGGGGAGGTTGTTGCTGATACGCTCGGGCGTGATTTGGCCGAAGTGGCTGTTTATGGTCGAGAAGGCCAGACGGGTGAGCGAGATCGTAAAACCATTGGTTTTGAAACAATTCGTGCGGGCGATATCGTGGGTGAGCACACGGTTATGTTTGCAGCAGATGGTGAGCGTGTAGAGATTACTCATATCGCAACCAGTCGCATGAACTTTGCTCGCGGTGCGGTTCGTGCGTGCGGTTGGTTAAGAGACAAAAATACGGGTTTGTTTGATATGCGGGATGTGTTGGGGCTTAACTAGTTCAAATGCTAGTGGTTTAGTTGTTTTTCGCGGTGAATGCTTGGTCATGATGTTTGATTGATTTAAACCCGTAGACGACAACCTTACATTTCTATAGAATACGCTCGGATCAGATAATGGTCGGGGCGTCCGCATCCTACTACTCCAAATACCGAATATTCGTTGTTTTGCAGGTTAATTTTACAGTTAGCCTAGCTTACTACGGCCTTAATACAGCCTCGGTAGATTAGTAGGTCGCTAGCATTGCCCCTGATACCTGCTAACGTTGTGCATACCCATTGAGTATGCGTGGCGACAGGTGGCCAAAGTATTGTTATATGAAAGGAAGCGGGATCGAGGTTAACTCATCTCGCTTTTTTGCAGGTAACGGTTACGAATGATCACACACCTTTCCCTTTCCTATGACCATTGGAGGTTGGCTTGAGTATACCAGCCATTTTGGCCCTAGAAGACGGCACCGTCTTTCATGGCACGTCTATTGGCGCAGACGGACAATCCGTTGGCGAAGTCGTTTTTAATACTGCACTAACCGGCTACCAAGAGATTCTTACCGACCCGTCCTACGCCCGTCAGATGGTAACTCTGACATATCCCCATATCGGCAACACCGGTGTTAATGAAGAAGACGAGGAGTCTTCTAATATTTGGGCTGCTGGCCTGATTATTCGTGATTTACCGTTGTTGGCAAGTAGTTGGCGTAAGCAATCATCTTTAGATGAATATCTGCGCGAGCGTGGAGTTTTGGGTATTGCGGATATAGATACACGTAAACTAACCCGAATCCTTCGAGAGAAGGGTGCTTTAGGTGGTTGCATACAAGCAGGCGATATCGATGAGACTGCTGCAATTGCTGCCGCTAAGGACTTTGCTGGACTCAAGGGCATGGACTTAGCAAAAGAAGTGACCGTTTCAGAGTCTTATCAGTGGACTGAAGGTAGTTGGCAGCATGGTGAAGGCCATAACACGCCAGAAGGTGAGAAGCCTTACAAGGTGGTTGCCTATGACTTTGGTGTCAAAAGAAACATTTTACGCATGTTGGTGGATCGTGGTTGCGACCTTACGGTTGTTCCTGCGCAGACTCCAGCTGCTGACGTGTTGGCAATGAACCCAGATGGTATCTTTTTATCGAATGGTCCTGGTGATCCAGAGCCTTGTGATTATGCTATATCTGCGATCCAGTCTATCTTAGAAACAGATATCCCTGTATTTGGCATCTGTCTTGGTCATCAGTTGTTGGCGCTTGCTAGTGGTGCAAAGACATTGAAGATGAAGTTTGGACATCACGGTGCTAATCACCCTGTTCAAAACTTAGATGATAAAACGGTATTGATTACCAGCCAAAATCATGGGTTTGCTGTGGATGAGGCTGCGCTGCCTGGGAATTTGCGTGCAACCCATAAATCTCTGTTTGATGGTTCTTTGCAAGGCATTCATCGTACGGATAAGCCTGCTTTTAGTTTTCAGGGACATCCTGAAGCCAGTCCTGGTCCCCATGAAGCCAGTACGTTGTTCGATCACTTTATCGAATTAATGGCAGAAGCAAAATAGCAGCAAGGCTAACCAGGGTTATATCGAGTTATGTCAAAGTAATTCGATTATTTAGAAATTAGGAAGGTTGCTCCGGTGACCTTCCGTAGAGTTGACGAGTTTTAACGATGCCAAAACGTACCGACATACAAAGCATTCTTATTTTGGGTGCTGGCCCCATTGTCATTGGGCAGGCGTGTGAGTTTGATTACTCTGGCGCGCAAGCCTGTAAAGCGCTTAGGGAGGAGGGGTATCGTGTGATACTCGTGAACTCTAACCCCGCTACTATTATGACCGATCCATCAATGGCTGATGCAACCTATATTGAACCGGTTGAGTGGGAGACTGTTGCCAAGGTTATCGAAAAGGAGCGTCCAGATGCGTTATTGCCAACCATGGGTGGGCAGACAGCATTAAATTGTGCGCTGGATCTTGCTAAGCATGGTGTGTTGGAAGAGTTTGGCGTTGAGATGATTGGCGCAACTCAGGATGCAATCGATAAGGCGGAGGATCGTGACCGTTTTGATAAGGCGATGAAGCGTATTGGCCTAGAAACACCTAGGTCAGCAATCGCTCATAGCCTGGAAGAGGCTTTGCAGGTTTTGGATGTGTTGGGCTTCCCAAGTATTATTCGGCCTTCGTTTACCATGGGTGGAAGTGGTGGCGGTATTGCGTATAACCGTGAAGAATTTGTAGAGATTTGTACTCGAGGTTTGGATCTCTCGCCGACCAGTGAGTTGCTTATCGACCAATCATTGATTGGTTGGAAAGAATATGAAATGGAAGTGGTGAGAGACAAGAATGATAACTGTATTATCATTTGTGCCATTGAGAATTTTGATGCGATGGGCGTGCATACGGGAGATTCAATTACCGTTGCCCCAGCACAGACATTAACGGATAAAGAATATCAAATCATGCGTAACGCCTCTTTGGCTGTATTGCGTGAAATTGGTGTGGAGACTGGCGGATCTAACGTGCAGTTTGGTATGTGCCCGGAAACGGGTCGCCTTGTTATTATCGAGATGAACCCGCGTGTATCCCGTTCTTCGGCATTGGCGTCAAAAGCGACGGGTTTTCCTATTGCAAAAATTGCAGCGAAATTAGCGGTTGGCTATACCCTTGATGAGTTACAAAATGATATTACTGGTGGTAAAACACCGGCTTCATTTGAGCCCTCTATCGATTATGTTGTTACTAAGATTCCTCGTTTTAATTTTGAGAAGTTCCCTAAGGCTGATGCAACATTAACGACGCAGATGAAGTCTGTGGGTGAAGTAATGGCGATTGGTCGAACCTTCCAAGAATCGATGCAAAAAGCGCTGCGAGGGCTGGAAGTCGATAGGAATGGCTTTGATCCAGTGTTAGATATGGATGCTGATGATGCCCAGGCTACATTGCGTCAAGAGTTAACTATTCCGGGGCCAGAGCGTATTTGGTATATCGCTGATGCTTTCCGTGCTGGAATGTCAATCGATGAGGTAAATGAATGCACGGGTGTTGATCCGTGGTTCTTGGTTCAAATTGAAGACCTGATTAAGACAGAGGGTGAATTAAGCTCAACGGCATTTTCTGATCTTACCAAAGACAAATTGTGGCGTATCAAACGAAAGGGTTTTTCTGATTTGCGTTTGTCAGATTTACTGGGTGTTAGCGAGAAGCATATTCGTAAAACACGTAAGGAGTTGGGCGTACTTCCTACCTATAAGCGTGTGGATACTTGCGCAGCAGAATTTTCAACATCTACCGCTTATATGTACTCAACCTATGAAGATGAGTGTGAAGCCAACCCTAGCGATCGCGATAAGATCATGGTGTTAGGTGGCGGGCCCAACCGTATTGGTCAGGGTATTGAATTTGATTATTGTTGTGTGCATGCGGTGTTGGCGTTGCGTGAAGATGGTTATGAAACCATTATGGTTAACTGTAACCCAGAAACCGTCTCAACAGATTACGATACGTCAGACCGATTGTATTTTGACCCTGTTACGTTAGAAGATGTTCTGGCGATTGTTGATATTGAAAAACCCAAAGGTGTTATTGTCCAGTACGGTGGTCAGACGCCATTAAAGTTGGCGCGTGACCTGGAAGCTGCAGGTGTACCTATTATCGGTACTAGCCCTGAGTCTATCGATAGAGCTGAAGATCGTGAGCGCTTCCAGCAAATGATCGAGCGTCTAAATTTAAAGCAACCGCCAAACCGAACGGCAAGAAAGCCTGAAGATGCGGTGCGTTACGCAGAAGATATAGGTTACCCTCTTGTTGTGCGTCCATCTTATGTTTTGGGTGGTCGAGCGATGGAAATTGTATATAACGAAAAAGAGCTGCGTCGTTATATGACGGAAGCGGTGCAAGTATCTAATGATGCCCCCGTATTGTTGGATCGCTTTTTAGATGATGCTATTGAAGTAGATTTGGATGCTATATGTGACGGCAAGTCAGTTACCATTGGTGGTATAATGCAGCATATAGAGCAGGCGGGTGTGCACTCTGGTGATTCTGCTTGTTCTTTTCCTCCCTACAATTTAAGCGTGGAAATGCAAGACATCATGCGGGATCAGGCTGCTCGTATGGCACTTGAGTTGGGTGTGGTTGGATTGATGAACGTGCAATTTGCAGTGAAAGGCGAAGATGTTTACGTTTTGGAAGTTAATCCGCGCGCATCTCGAACTGTTCCATTTGTTTCTAAATGTATCGGTCGTTCATTGGCTCAGATCGCGGCTCGCTGTATGGCCGGGACGTCCTTGGAAGATCAGGGGTTTACGGAAGAAATAATACCAACGTTGTTTAACGTAAAAGAAGCTGTTTTTCCGTTTGCTAAGTTCCCTGGTGTTGACCCGATTCTTGGGCCGGAGATGAAGTCTACGGGTGAAGTGATGGGTGTTGGTGATACGTTTGCAGAAGCATTTGCAAAAGCAGCACTGGGCGCTGGTGAGATTTTGCCAAAAGGCGGCAGGGCATTTATTAGTGTTCGAGATGGCGATAAAGAGTCGGTGTTGCGTGTTGGGAAGATGCTTGTTGAAATTGGTTTTGATATTGTTGCAACGAGTGGGACTGCTAAGGTGTTGAGCTCTGCAGGTATTGAGGCAACTAAGATCAATAAAGTGAAACAGGGCAGGCCGCACGTTGTTGACAGTATCAAGAATGGTGAAATTGATTTAATCATTAACACCACAGAAGGTACTCAGGCTATTGCTGATTCTTATGCGATTCGCCGCGAAGCGTTGCAGAATAAAATTTGTTATACCACGACCATTGCAGGTGCTGACGCAATATGTGTTGCCATTATGAGTGATGGTGAAAAACGTGTTAGACGACTACAAGACTTATATTAGGGAATAAAATGAGCAGATATCCAATGACGATTGAAGGGTCTGATGCATTAAATGATGAATTGATGCATCTTAAGAAAGTTGAGCGTCCTAAAGTTGTTGAGGCGATTGCTGAGGCAAGGGCTCATGGCGATTTAAAAGAGAATGCGGAGTACCATGCGGCTCGCGAGCAGCAGGGGTTTGTCGAAGGGCGTATCATGGATATCGAAGGCAAATTATCCAATGCGCAAATAATCGACATAGCCAAAATCCCTCATACGGGAAAGGTTTTGTTTGGTACTACCGTTAAGCTTTATGATATGGATATCGAAGAAGAGAAGGTTTATCGTATTGTTGGTGAGGATGAGGCTGATATTAAAATCGGTAAGATCTCGGTGGGGTCCCCTATTGCTCGTGGCTTGATAGGCAAGATGGAGGGGGATGAAGTGCAGGTGGAAACCCCCGGCGGAACCAAGGAATACGAAGTGTTAATGGTTACGCATGGCTAGAATGTATTGAAGCATAAAAAAACGCCCAACAATGTTGGGCGTTTTTTTATGCTTCATATCTATATTTTGGTTGTGATGCTGTGGCGCTTACACTTGATTGCGCAAAATGTTGGATAGTTTGGGGTTGGGCTTTTTGGCTGCACGATATATCAGGGCGATTTTTCCGATAGACTGAACAAGCTCAGCTCCAGACTCGTCGCAGATTGCTGCAATGAGTGCTTGTTTGTTTTCCCGGTCGAGTACGGCGAGCTTAACCTTGATAAGTTCGTGATCCTCTATGGCCCGCTCAAGCTCAGCAAGGACGTTTTTTGTAAGGCCCTTGTCGGCAACCATGACTACAGGTTTAAGGTGGTGTCCGATTTGGCGGAAACGCTTTTTTTGGTCTTGAGCTAGGGGCATAATTGAAACCTGGTTAAAATGTATTCGGTCGTCGTTTTTGAGGCGCTAGTTTACTCTGGATTGGCGATAAACGTTAGTGTTTTATGGTGTGAGGTGTGGTGTGGCAAGGTCAAAGACGAGTAAAGACTGGTTGGATGAGCATTTTAATGATCAATATGTGCAAAAAGCCCAGCAAGACGGGTATCGATCAAGGGCAGCCTATAAGCTGGTTGAAATAAACGAGAAAGACAAGTTGATTAAGCCTGGCATGACGGTGTTGGATCTTGGTGCGGCGCCTGGGGGGTGGACGCAAGTCGCTGCTAGGCTGGCAGGAGATCATGGTGTTGTTGTTGCCTCCGATATATTGGAAATGGATCCGGTTCCAGGGGTTACCTTTATTCAGGGGGACTTTCGAGAGGGATCTGTTTATGCGGAAATATTAAGAGCGATAAATCAACAGCCAGTGGGCCTTGTAATCTCAGATATGGCCCCCAATATGAGTGGTATGAAGACTGTTGATCAGCCGCGAGCGATGTATCTGGTTGAACTTGCATTGGATATGGCGATCAATACTCTTTCTCCTGGAGGCAACTTTCTTGTGAAGGTGTTTCAGGGGGAGGGGTTTCAAGAATATCGCCAGAAATTACAGTTACATTTTAAAACCTTGGCTACTCGGAAGCCTGATTCGTCGAGGGCTCGCTCGAAAGAGCTTTACCTTTTGGGGAAGGGCTTTAAGGGGTAGTTTGACTGGCCCTTTCTCAGGCGGGGTTTGAGTTGAAAACTGTTTTACGGCATGGTGAAACGGAAAAATGTGGTGTAATGTAAACAATAAGCATTAAAGGATGTGCATCTCGCACGCATTAACACAGCTAACGTATAGCTAAATAGTAAAGAGAGGGTAAACCCTTGAACGACATGGCAAAGAATCTGATTTTATGGGTAGTGATAGCAGTGGTTTTGTTATCAGTGTTTAATAATTTTTCAACTGAAAGTAGCACTCAGCGATTGAGTTATTCGCGCTTTATCCAAAGCGTTGAGAATAGTCAGGTCGATAGAGTAACTATAGATGGTGTCAGTGCGGTTGGTTATATGAAAACTGGAGAGTCGTTTGAGACGGTCCTGCCTTCTGTTACTGATATTGATTTGTTACCGATATTGTTGAAAAACGATGTGAATATCGAAGGTCGTCAACCTGAAAAGCAGAGTCTTTGGGTGCAGCTGCTTGTTGCTTGTTTCCCGATACTGTTGATTGTCGGTATTTTTGTGTTTTTTATGCGGCAAATGCAGGGCGGCGGTGGCGGCAAAGGCAGTCCAATGAGCTTTGGGAAGAGTAAGGCTCGCCTGTTGGGTGAGGATCAAATAAAAACCACATTTGCAGATGTTGCTGGTTGTGATGAAGCGAAAGAAGATGTTCAAGAATTGGTTGAGTTTTTGAGGGACCCTGGAAAGTTTCAGCGTCTAGGTGGAAGGATTCCGCGCGGCGTATTGATGGTTGGCTCCCCTGGTACCGGTAAAACATTGCTTGCTAAAGCAATTGCAGGTGAGGCCAAAGTGCCTTTCTTTACAATTTCTGGATCAGATTTTGTTGAAATGTTTGTGGGTGTTGGCGCATCTCGGGTTCGGGATATGTTCGAGCAAGCCAAAAAGCAGGCGCCATGTATTGTTTTTATTGATGAAATTGATGCGGTAGGTCGTTCGCGTGGCGCTGGTTTGGGTGGTGGTCATGACGAAAGAGAGCAAACGCTAAATCAGTTGTTGGTCGAAATGGACGGTTTTGAGCCGAATGATGGCGTTATTGTTATAGCTGCAACCAATCGGCCTGATGTGCTGGATGCTGCTCTGTTACGCCCGGGGCGCTTTGATCGCCAGGTTGTTGTATCCCCTCCTGATATTCGGGGTAGAGAACAGATTCTTAAGGTTCATATGCGTAAGGTACCTCTTGCTGATGATGTTATTGCATCGGTGATTGCGCGGGGCACGCCGGGTTTTACGGGTGCTGATTTAGCGAACTTGGTGAATGAGTCTGCTTTGTTTGCTGCGCGTGCTAGCAAGCGTTTTGTGGAAATGCGAGATTTTGAACTTGCGAAGGACAAGATTTTGATGGGAGCCGAGCGTAAAACCATGGTGATGTCGGAAGATGAAAAGCGAAATACGGCATATCATGAAGCTGGCCATACTATTGTTGGCATGATTGTCCCCGAACATGACCCTATTTATAAGGTGAGCATTATCCCTCGGGGTCAAGCTCTAGGGATTACCATGTCCCTACCTGAGGCGGATAGATATAGTCATAGCAAGCGCTTGCTTGAAAGCAAAATTGCAATGATTTTTGGTGGTCGTATTGCTGAAGAGCTAACCTTGGGTGTCGATGGTGTAACGACTGGTGCATCCAACGATATTCAGCGTGCAACGGAGCTTGCGCGAAATATGGTGACCAAGTGGGGCTTGTCTAGCAAGCTGGGCCCTCTTTCTTACGAAGAGGAAGAGGGTGAGGTGTTTCTTGGTCGTCAATCCACGCAGTCAAAATCAGTTTCAGCTGAAACTGCTAAGCAGATCGATAGCGAAATTCGGGCAATTGTAGATCGGTGTTATGCGATAGCAGAGCAATTGTTAAAGGATAATATGGATATCCTAAATTCAATGGCAGATGCGTTGATGAAATATGAGACTTTGGATGCCGATCAAATTAAAGATTTAATGGCTAGAAAGTCACCGCGAGCACCTAAAGATTGGCATGATTCCGATGGGGCTGACTCTGGCGACGCTTCGGTTGAGAAAAAAGAGGCTAAGGATGGCGATGGCGATAAGGGTTCTATTGGCGGCCCTGCCAATACCCACTAGTTGATACAATGCCTGCCTGAAAGCTAGCGTAGTAAGTTTGATGCGGCGTTGCTTTTGGGGAGGTTGGTTTTTGTCGTTTATATTGCGTAGTTATTGTTATGAGTAAATCTACTGCACCAGGCTTGCGGTGTGGCGCTAAGTTGCTAGATTTGTCTTCGCCTGTAGTAATGGGTGTCTTAAATGTAACCCCTGATTCCTTTTCGGACGGGGGTTCTTTCGTTGGGCGAGATAAGGCGGTAGCACGTGCTGGCGATATGCTGGAGAGTGGTGCTGCCATTATCGACGTGGGTGGTGAGTCGACTCGACCTGGTGCTGCTCCTGTTTCTGTGCAGGAAGAGTTGGATCGTGTTATGCCTGTTGTTGAGGCATTGATTCGAGAGTTTCAATGTATTGTTTCTGTTGATACCAGTACGCCCGAGGTGATGTTGGCTGCTGCTAATGCTGGTGCTGGACTGATAAATGATGTGAGAGCATTGCAGCGGCCGGGAGCATTAGATGTTGTGGCTAGTTTAGGTTTGCCTGTGTGTTTAATGCATATGCAAGGGCAGCCAGGAACAATGCAGCAAAACCCAAATTACAAAAGTATAGAACGAGAAGTTATGGGTTTTTTTGTACAGCGTATTGATGCCTGTGTTTCTGCGGGGGTGTCGAAAGAGCGCCTTTTGCTGGATCCGGGTTTTGGGTTTGGTAAGACCTTGGAGCACAATATGTCGCTACTGTCGGGGTTGGCGGGATTTTCGTTGTTGGGTTTGCCATTGTTGGTGGGTGTTTCTCGGAAAACAATGATCGGGGAAATTGTAAACAAGCCTGTTGATCAGCGGTTGTGTGGTAGTGTGGCTGCTGCGGTGTTGGCGGTAGAGCGCGGGGCGAATATTGTGCGAGTGCATGATGTGCCGGAAACGGTTGATGCATTAAAGGTGGTTGCAGCGATGCGTGGAAATGATTTGGTGATTTAAGGAGAAAATAAAAACATGAGTAAAAAATACTTTGGTACGGATGGTATTCGTGGGACGGTTGGTCAGGTGCCTATCACGCCGGAATTTATGTTAAAGCTAGGCTGGGCTGCGGGTAAGGCGTTCTCTGAAAAGGGTGTTACTCGTATGATGATCGGCAAGGATACTCGTATTTCTGGGTATATGTTTGAGTCTGCGCTGGAGGCTGGTTTGGTTGCGGCAGGTGTGGATGTGTTGATGCTTGGTCCGATGCCAACTCCAGCCATCGCATACTTGGCCCGGACCTTCCGCTCTTGTGCGGGAATTGTTATCAGTGCATCTCATAACCCATTTCATGATAATGGCATTAAATTCTTTTCTTCTGAAGGCCAAAAGTTAGACGATGAGACGGAGATCGCAATTGAGTCGTTGTTGGATCAGCCGATGGATATGGTGTCTTCCGCGAAGTTAGGGAAGACTCGTCGCATTGATGATGCGCGGGGGCGATATATAGAGTTTTGTAAGGGGACAATCGAGAGGAGTGTAAGCTTTGATTCGCTCAGAATCGTGGTTGATTGTGCGAATGGTGCGACGTATAAAATGGCGCCGGATGTCTTGTCTGAGCTTGGTGCAAATATCATCCCTATTGGGGTGGAGCCTAATGGCTTAAATATCAATCTGGATTGTGGTTCGACGTCACTGGACGCTTTGCGAAGCAAGGTGCTGGAGGCTGGCGCTGATTTGGGTGTTGCATTTGACGGTGATGGTGATCGTTTGATGATGGTAGATCATCTGGGTGAGGTGGTGGATGGTGATGAGTTAATTTTTATCATTGCGAAAAGCCTTCACGAGCGCGGAGGGTTGCAGGGTGGTGTGGTCGGAACGCTTATGACTAATTACGGCTTTGAGTTGGCGATGAAGGATCTTGGTGTTGATTTTTGCCGGGCCAATGTGGGTGATCGTTATGTGATGGCGCAACTGAAGGAAAAGGGTTGGGTTGTTGGTGGCGAGTCTTCGGGGCATATATTGTGCCTGGATAAGACATCGACGGGTGATGGGATTGTGTCGGCGTTACAGGTTTTGTCTGCTTTGGTTCAAAGTGACAAAAGCTTATCTGAAATGAAGAAGGGTATGGTCAAATTGCCACAAACGATGATTAATGTGCGTCTACCAGAGAAGCGTGATGTCCTGGGTGAGGGGCGGATTAAAGCTGCGATTGTTGATGCTGAATCTGTCTTACAGGGCCGGGGGCGGGTGTTGCTTAGAGCTTCTGGTACAGAGCCGCTGATTCGGGTAATGGTTGAAGGTGATGACGCTTCAGAGGTCGCGTCGTTAGCTCAAAAGATTGCAGATGTGGTTCAAAATGTAGTTGCACTCCCTTAGTTTGGTGGGCGGAGTTGTTGAGTTGGTGTCAATTGCTTTGCTGTGGGGTGTCCGTCCCTTGTATATTGTGGGCTTCTTCGCTACCATTGCCGCCTCGTGATAATTGGGTATAGATGCATGCGTAAGGCAATGGTTGCAGGAAACTGGAAAATGAATGGCAGTAAAGCCAGTGTGGCGATGCTTGTTGAGGAGTTTGTAGCTCTTCGTAAAGCCGGTGCTGCTGGTCATCATGGTCGTGTTGATGCGGTTCTGTTTCCAACGGAACTGTTTGTCGATTCTGTGCTTTCAATGTTGCCTCAGGAGTCGGGTGTTACTGTCGGGGCTCAAAATGCAAGCCACGAAGTGTCAGGTGCGCATACCGGAGAGGTTTCTCCTGTGATGTTGAAAGATGCGGGATGTAGGTATGTGATTTTAGGGCATTCCGAGCGTCGAGCCTTGTATCAAGAAACAGACTCGGTTGTCGCTGATAAGTTTAAAGCAGCGCAAGCAGCGGGGTTGGTTCCCGTTTTGTGCGTAGGTGAGTCGCAGCAAGAGCGGGAGAGTGGGCATACAGTGGCTGTTGTTGAGCGACAGTTGTCGGCTGTTGTTGCGCGGTGTGGTATTACTGCGCTATCAAAGTCAGTTCTTGCTTATGAGCCAGTATGGGCGATTGGCACGGGTTTGACGGCGACGCCAGAGCAGGCGCAAGATATTCATGCATCGATTAGGGCTTGGATAGAAAGGCAGGATGCTGTTGTGGCGGGTGGGTTGCAGATTCTTTATGGTGGTAGTGTGAAGTCTTCTAATGCGCACGCTCTATTTGCATGTGATGATATTGACGGTGGTTTGATTGGCGGGGCGTCGCTAGATGCGAAAGAATTTGCGGCGATTTGTAGTGCGGCTGGTTAAATAGCAATATTTATGATTTAAGCTGTGTTGTTGCAAGGTGAATGTAGTCGGTAAATGTGTGTTATCGGTAAAATTGAAAATTATTGAATAAATTGAGAAATAAAAATGATTGAGACAGTGTTGCTAATTGCGTTAGTTGTTGTTGCCTTGGGAATGGTGGGGTTGATATTGATTCAGCAGGGCAAAGGTGCTGATGCTGGTGCTTCTTTTGGGTCCGGTGCCTCTCAGACGTTTTTTGGTAGTTCGGGTTCTGGGAATTTCTTGACTCATTCTACGGCAATTCTAGCAACGATCTTTTTTGTTTTGTGTTTGTCGCTTGCTTATATTGCTCGAGAGAAAGCGGAGAATTCTGGGCGATTTGATTTTGACTCGCCAGCAGTAGAGGCGGGGAGTGTTGCCCCTGTGCCGGTCGGCGATGTGCCTGTTGTTGATGTGACAGTATCGGATATACCTGCTTCTGACGTACCTGTTGAGTCTGGTGCTGCAGTTGATGTCGATGTGCCGTCGGTTGATATTATTGAGCCAGCAGAGGCCCCGGTTTCGGGCGAATAGTCCGGTTGATGGCTTTTGCCAAATTAAGTCGCTAATTTCCTGGACGTTTGTGAAAATTCTGGTAAATTAACCGTCCCTTGCCGAAGTGGTGGAATTGGTAGACACGCTACCTTGAGGGGGTAGTGGCCTTACGGTCGTGCCGGTTCAAGTCCGGCTTTCGGTACCAAGTTTTTAAGAAAACCAGGTTGCACTTATTTAGGCTAGGTTAAGCTAATAAGGGTGATCTGGTTTTTTTATGTATTTTATTTGAGGTTTGATGTTCTTCTTCTGATCGTATTCAAGATAGATGCTCTAGTTTGAAGGAAGGTGTTGACACCGTTGATGAATTTGCATATATTGCACGCCTGCTGATGCGGGGTGGAGCAGTTTGGTAGCTCGTCGGGCTCATAACCCGAAGGTCGTTGGTTCAAATCCAGCCCCCGCTACCACATTTTAATAAATAGCCCCTCTTTAGGGGCTTTTTATTGGCACAAGATTTTGATTGGATAAGTTGTCAAAAATTGTCTGCTCTATTCGTGTGCTATACTGGCGAAAGTTTAAATACCAGAATTCAGTAAGTGGGCCTAGTGCCCATTTTTTGTTTCTGGGGCTTTGGTCGTTCTTATTTTTGGGTGGTAAATGTCTTCTAATTCACGAATTGATGCGCTGTTTGCAATGTTTGAGCCTGCAGTGATTGCTGCGGATATGCAGTTGTGGGGTGTCGAGTATTTGCCACAAGGTAAGCATAGTATTTTGCGGGTGTTTATTGATTCCGAAAATGGCGTGACGGTTGATGATTGTGTTGCCGTAAGCCACCAGGTAAGTGGGATTCTTGATGTTGAAGATCCAGTTAGCGGTGAATACCATTTGGAAGTGTCATCACCTGGCGCTGATCGGCCAATGTTTAATGCTGCTCAGTTTGTAACGTATATAAGCGAAGAATTTAAGTTGAAGTTGAAAATGGCAGTGCAAGGGCGACGTAAGTTTGTTGGCCGTTTGTTGTCAGTAAAAGAAGAAATATTAACGTTTGCAGTTGATGATATCGAAATGGATATCACCATGGCTCAAATTGATCGAGCTAATTTGGTTCCAAAATTTTAATTGGGTGATCCTCTCTTGTGGGGGGTTAGACGAAGCGAAAGGTAGTCTCAGGGCGAGGGTGCGATGAGTAAAGAAATTCTACTGGTAGTTGATACTGTTTCTAATGAAAAGGGTGTTGATAAAGACGTCATTTTCAGTGCGGTTGAACAAGCGTTGGCAACAGCGACAAGAAAGCGTTATGCGCACGAAGATGCGGATATTCGGGTTGCTATTAATCGTAAAGATGGCACTCATGAAACGTTTCGTCGACGAACGGTAGTTCTTGATGAGGATTTTGAATTTCCGGGTCAGCACCTAACAGTAGAAGAAGGTCAGGAAATTGACCCTAAGTCTGAACTGGGTGATGTGCATGAAGAGATTGTGGATTCTATCGGATTTGGTCGGATTGCGGCTCAGATTGCAAAACAAGTTATTGTCCAGAAAGTTCGTGAAGCTGAGCGGCTTAAGGTCATCGAAGCCTATGAAGACCGTATGGGTGAGCTGTTAAGTGGAACTGTTAAGAAAGTTACTCGTGATAGTATAATTTTGGATTTGGGCGGCAATGCTGAAGCGCTTATTGGCCGAGAAGAAATGATACCTCGCGAAAATGTTCGTATGGGTGATCGTATTCGCGGTGTGTTGTTTGATGTGAATCGTGAGAATCGTGGCCCGCAGTTGTATGTTAGTCGAGCCCGTTCAGAAATGTTGGTAGAGCTATTTAAGATTGAAGTACCAGAAATTGGTGAAGATCTTATCAATATAATGGGTGCTGCCCGAGATCCTGGCTCAAGAGCCAAGATTGCTGTAAAAACATTTGATCAGCGAATTGATCCTGTTGGGGCTTGCGTTGGTATGCGTGGAGCGCGTGTACAAGCGGTTTCTACCGAATTAGGTAATGAGCGTATTGATATCGTGTTGTGGGATGATAATCCACCGCAATTTGTTATCAATGCAATGTCACCTGCAGAGGTGGCTTCCATTGTTGTGGATGAAGATTCTCACTCGATGGATATTGCAGTAGAAGAGGATCAATTGGCACAAGCGATTGGTCGAAGCGGTCAGAATATTCGTCTAGCCAGTGAGTTGTCTGGGTGGAATTTGAATGTAATGACTGTGACAGAAGCAGAAGAAAAGTTAGATCAGGAAGCGGGTGGTTTTGTTGATACCTTTATTGAAGACTTAGGTGTTGATGAAGACTTAGCTTTGTTGCTGGTTGAAGAAGGATTTACGTCCTTAGAAGAAGTAGCATATGTGCCGTTAGAAGAAATGATGGCAATCGATGCTTTTGATGAAGAGATCGTTGAAGAGTTGCGTAAAAGGGCAAAAGACGCGTTGTTAACTAAGGCGTTGGTGTCTGAAGAGCAAGCTGAAGGTGGAAAGACGCCTGCAGATGATTTGCTGCAAATGGATGGTATGGACCGAGATCTAGCATATGCTCTGGCAAAAGAGGATGTTGTGACGATGGAAGACCTTGCTGAGCAAGCGGTAGATGATATTGTTTCTATTGAAGGGCTTGATGAAGAGAAAGCCGCGCAACTTATTATGACAGCCCGTGCACCTTGGTTTGAAAATGAGTAATGCTGAAGTGCTGGCATAGATGTCAGCGCTAGAAGGGTTACGTAACATGTAAAGTAAAACCAAATAAAACGCACAATGACCGGAGTGAGAGACGCTGATATGGCAGAGGTGACTGTAGCCCAGCTTGCAGAAGTAGTGGGTATACCCGTTGAAAAATTGCTACAGCAGATGAAAGATGCTGGGCTTGGCCATGGTAATGCTGGCCAGCAAGTAAGCGATGAAGAAAAGCAGACATTGCTTGCGCATTTAAAGCAATCTCATGGTGCCGGTGATGCTGAACCTAAAAAGATCACGTTGCGACGCAAGAGTGTTAGCACGCTTAAAGTCAGTGGTACGCAAGGCAGAAGCAAAACGGTTAACGTAGAAGTTCGTAAAAAGCGAACCTATGTTAAGCGTAGTGTTGTTGATCTTGAGGCTCAGGCGGAAGCCGATGCGGTAGCTCTTAAAGAATCAGAGCTAAAGGCTAAAGCGGAAGCGGAAGAGGTGGCACGAGTAGCTGCCAAGCGTAAAGCTGATGCGGTTGCTGCAGAAGAAGATGTGGCAAAAGTAGCAAAAGATCAAGGCAGCAAAAAAACGAGTACGCCTAAAGCCCAGCCAAGTAAAAGCAAGGGTGAGCTGGCGGCTGATCGTAAAGCAAAGGAAGAAAAGGCTGCTCAGTCTGCTGCTGTGAAAAAAGAAGCGGATCGTTTGCGTGATGAATCTACAAAAAAAGCGGAAGAAGAGCTAGCTAAGAAAACTCAAGAGGAGGCTGCTCGTATTGCGGCTGAATTGGCTTCTCGAAAAGACGTGAAGAAAAAAGAAGAAGTATTGGATGAAGAGAAGGATGCAATTGTTAAAGCAGCCTTTGAGGATGGTTTAGCGCGAGAAGCTAGGCGCACTAAGCGAGGTCCTAAGCGAGGCGCTCGTAAGAGGCAGCCTACACTATCTCAGGCCCCTCGAGAGTTAAAGTCTAAGAGTGCTGGAGATCATGGCTTTAAGAGCCCAACGGGGCCTATCGTTCATGAAGTAATTGTTCCAGAAAACATTACGGTTGCAGACTTGGCGCAGCGTATGTCCATAAAAGGTGGTGATGTTGTTAAATCGCTATTTAAGATGGGCGTTATGGCAACTATGAATCAGTCAATTGAGCAAGATGTTGCGGTTCTGGTTGTTGAAGAAATGGGTCATACCTACAAGTTGCAAAGTGACACTGTTTTAGAAGATAACTTGGTTGAAACGCTGGAAGCGGCGAGTAATGACTGTGCAGCAGGGTCTCGTGCTCCTGTAGTGACTATTATGGGTCACGTTGATCACGGTAAAACGTCCCTACTAGATTGTATTCGTCGTTCTAAAGTTACTGAAGGAGAAGCTGGAGGTATTACACAGCATATTGGTGCTTACCATGTTGAAACTGGGCATGGCATGATTACCTTCCTTGATACTCCTGGGCACGCGGCGTTTACTGCAATGCGAGCTCGTGGTGCTAGCAGTACTGATATCGTGATTTTGGTTGTTGCTGCTGATGATGGCATGATGCCTCAGACCGCTGAAGCCATTGATCATGCCCGTGCAGCGGGTGTCCCCATCATTGTTGCTGTTAACAAGATGGATAAAGAGGACGCGGATCCGGACAAAGTTAAAAACGACTTGTCAACCAAAGAGGTTATCCCTGAAGAGTGGGGTGGCGATATACAGTTTATCCCTGTTTCCGCAATTACGGGTATGGGTATCGATGCGTTGTTAGACGCAATCTTATTGCAATCTGAAATGCTTGAACTTAATGCGGTATTGTCAGGGCCTGCTAAAGGGGTGGTTATTGAATCCCGTGTAGATAAAGGTCGTGGTGTTGTTGCGAGCTTGTTGGTGCAGGCTGGTGTGTTAAGTACTGGCGATATGGTGTTGGCGGGAGAGTTCTTCGGTCGTGTTCGTGCCATGTCTGATGAGAACGGTATTCTGATAGAGAGTGCTGGGCCGTCCATTCCTGTAGAGATTTTAGGTCTAGCGGGTGCACCTGAAGCCGGCGAAGACTTCATGATTGTGCCAAACGAGCGTAAGGCTAAAGAAGTTGCAGAATTTAGACATGCCAGAACAAGAGCGTCACGTTTAGCGCGCCAACAGGCAGCTAAGCTTGATAGTATCTTTGATACCATGGGCGCAGGCGAAGTTTCTACAGTTAATATTGTATTGAAAACGGATGTTAGGGGTTCACTGGAGGCGCTGGCGGCTTCGTTGAATGATCTGGCCACTGATGAAGTGAAGGTTGCGATAGTGTCATCGGGTGTTGGTGGTATTAACGAGTCTGATGTTAATTTGGCATTAACCTCTGGTGCTGCGATTATCGGCTTTAACGTGAGAGCTGATGGTTCTGCGCGTAAGTTGTGCCAGGAAGAAGGTATTGAACTACGTTATTACAGCGTAATCTACGACATTATTGACGATATCAAGCAGGCGATGTCTGGTCTGTTGTCTCCTGAGATGAGAGAAGAGATTTTGGGTGTTGCTGATGTTCGTGATGTATTCCGCTCTTCCAAGTTTGGGGCGGTAGCGGGTTGTCGTGTTGTTGAAGGGACCATTTATCGCAATAAGCCTATTCGTGTGCTTCGAGATGATATTGTTATCTATGAAGGTGAGCTTGAATCGTTGCGCCGATTCAAAGACGATGTGCCTGAAGTGGCTAATGGTGTTGAGTGTGGTATCGCCGTGAAGAGCTATAACGATGTTAAAGCGGGCGATAAAATCGAGGTGTTTAGCGTCACTGAGATTGCACGTACAATTTAATTGCGGCAATAGAATATCTAACGATAGATAATGAGGGTGGAACGTATTGCGTCATAGTCCAAGAGGGTATAAACGTACAGATCGAATTGCAGATCAAATGCAGCGCGATCTGGCGGTACTTGTTCAACAAGAGCTAAAAGACCCTCGTTTGGGTATGGTGACGATTTCTGGTGTTAAAGTGAGTCGTGACCTAGCTTTTGCGGATGTCTACGTTACCTTTATGGGTATCGATGAAGTTGAGGAAAATATTAAGCAGGGGTTAGACGTATTAACTCATGCGGCGGGTTTTCTTCGATCTTCATTGGCGAAGGATCTTAAGTTGCGGGTTATTCCTAACCTGCGATTTCATTATGATAGAACCGTTGTTGATGGCCCCAAAATGAGCGCATTGATTAGTCGTGCGCGTTCAGAAGATAGGGCATTGGCAGGGCGCAGTGGTTCGGATGATGTGAGTTCCGATCAAAATACTGGTGAGGCGGGCGAATAAATTGGGTCGTCGAGGTAGTAAGAGGGGGCGTGATGTTAACGGTATTCTTGTCCTTAACAAGCCGCTAAATATTACGTCAAATGCAGCACTACAACGTGTTAAACGTATGTTCGGGGCGGCAAAAGCTGGTCATACGGGCAGTTTGGACCCTCTTGCGACAGGTGTATTGCCCCTGTGTTTTGGTGAGGCGACGAAGTTTTCTCAGATATTGCTGGATTCAGATAAAAAATACTTGGTGACTGGAAAGCTGGGTGTGCAGACCGCTAGTGGTGATACCGACGGAGATATTGTTAAGGAATCTTCGTTTGACCATGTGACTGAGCAAGCTATCGTTGATGTTATCTCTCAGTTTACGGGGGAGATAGAGCAAGTCCCATCTATGTATTCAGCATTGAAACATGAAGGGCAGCCTTTATACAAGCTTGCGCGTCAAGGTATAGAAGTTGAAAGAAAAGCACGCAAAATTACCATTTTTGCGCTAGAATTGCTTTCGTTTGAAGGTGATGAGTTTTCTTTGAATGTACATTGCAGTAAAGGCACCTATATTCGTAATTTAGTTGAAGATATGGGAGCAGCAATGGACACTTGTGCTCACGTTGTAAAGCTTCATCGTACCGATGCAGGTCCTTATACGTCGGATGCTATGGTGACTTTTGAACAGCTTGACGCTGCGCTTGAAAAAGGCGGGCATCAAGAGATAGATACTTTATTATTGTCAGTTGGCTCCTCGGTAGCTGGCTGGCCAGAGGTGGAGTTGACGGATAATGCTGCTTATTATTTGAAGCAAGGGCAACCCGTTCAGGTACCACAGTCCCCGGTAGAGGGGATGGTTAAGCTGTCGTTAGAAGATGGCACATTTTTGGGTGTTGGGGAGATACTGGACGATGGGAAGGTCGCTCCTCGACGCTTATTAAAGACCTCGTAATCGAGGAAATTAGGGGGACGCACTGTAAATATGCGCGGTGTGTTTCTAGATGTTGATGCATATTTGGAGAATGTTACATGTCATTATCTGCTGAAGTAAAAGCAAAAATCGTTGCTGATAACCAACAATCTGAAGGGGACACGGGTTCTCCTGAAGTTCAGGTTGCTCTTTTAACTGCGCAAATTAACTATTTGCAAGGTCACTTCAAAGAGCATATCCATGATCACCACTCACGTCGTGGTTTGATTCGTATGGTTAATCAGCGTCGTAAGCTTCTTGATTACTTAAAGCGTAAAAAAGCTGCTCGTTATGCAGCGCTTATCGCTAAGCTTGGTCTCCGTCGATAGGATATCTTGTTGAATCAAGTAAAGCAGCTTATTAATAATACTTGGCTTCATGCACAGGGGTTGTTGAAGGCTGCTTAAAAAGAACGCGGCATCTGTTTTGACAGGTGTCGCGTTTTTTTGTTGTAGCTGTTTTGTTGTTGTAAAGATGTAGAACACGCTGGAAAGAACTGAGATACGATAAAAATGAATGCTTATGTGTGGGCTGAAATAGTTTGCTCACCATGGCCGTTGGAAAATGATGGAAGGTAACTATGTTTAATGTGGTAAGAAAAGAATTTCAATTTGGCGAACAAACTTTTGTTTTAGAAACAGGTAAAATCGCACGTCAAGCTTCTGGTGCGGTGATGATTTCTTGTGGAGAAACTTCCGTATTAGTGACCGTTGTTGGTAGAAAAGAAGCAAAACCTGGTCAAAACTTTTTTCCACTAACGGTTAACTACCAAGAGAAAATATATGCGGCTGGCCGTATTCCTGGTGGTTATTTAAAGCGTGAAGGTCGACCTTCAGAGAAAGAGACGCTAACGTGTCGATTGATCGATCGTCCGATCCGCCCTTTGTTCCCTAAAGGTTTCATGAACGAAGTTCAGGTCATGGCAACAGTCATGTCAACGGACAAAGAATATGATCCAGATATTGCAGCATTAATTGGTACATCTGCGGCATTGGCTATTTCTGGTGTGCCGTTTAAAGGGCCAATTGGTGCTGCTCGAATCGGTTATGTTGATGAAATGTTCGTGTTGAACCCAAGCTATTCACAGCTTGAAGAGTCAGATCTTGATCTTGTTGTTGCAGGTACTGAAAGTGCCGTTCTTATGGTTGAATCAGAAGCCAAAGAATTAAGCGAAGATCAAATGCTAGGTGCCGTATTATATGGCCACCAAGAAATGCAGGTTGTTATTTCTGCAATTCAAGAATTTGCTGACGAAGTTGCAAATCCGGTTTGGGAATTGCCTGCCGTAGTGCAAAACGAAGAGCTTAAGGCGCAGCTAGTTACTGGTTATGCAGATAAGCTTGCAGCAGCTTACCAGATTACTGATAAGTTAGAGCGATACTCGCGTGTTGGTGAAATCAAGTCTGAGGCGCTCGCTGAGGTTGCTGGAAACGACGATGGTCAGCCGTCAGCAGAAGAAGTAAGCGGCGTAGTTGCTGGCATTGAAAAAAATGTTGTTCGTGAGAGTGTGTTATCAGGCAAGCCTCGTATTGATGGTCGTGCTTTAGATACAGTTCGACCTATATCAATTGAAACAGGTATTTTACCTAAGGTGCACGGTTCTGCGCTATTCACTCGTGGTGAAACTCAAGCGATAGTAACAGCAACGTTGGGTAGTCAGCGTGATGCGCAAATGTTTGATGCCTTAGAAGGTAAGCAAACAGACAACTTTATGCTTCACTACAACTTCCCTCCTTATTGTGTTGGTGAGACAGGGTTTGCAATGGGGCCTAAGCGTCGTGAAATTGGTCATGGCCGTTTGGCACGTCGCGGTATTCAAGCAGTATTACCATCAGCGGAAGATTTCCCTTACGTAACTCGTATCGTGTCAGAGATTACTGAATCTAATGGTTCATCTTCGATGGCTAGTGTTTGTGGTGCTAGTTTGGCTATGATGGATGCTGGAGCTCCGTTGAAGGCGCCTGTTGCTGGTATTGCAATGGGGCTTGTAAAAGACGGTGACCGTTTTGCTATTTTGTCTGATATTTTGGGTGATGAAGATCACTTAGGAGATATGGACTTTAAAGTGGCGGGTACTGAAGGCGGCATTACGGCGCTTCAGATGGATATCAAGATTGAAGGTATTACTGAAGAAATTATGGAAAAGGCGCTTATCCAGGCGCGAGCAGGTCGTTTAACGATTCTGGGCGAAATGAACAAGGTAATTAGTTCTCATCGTCAGGATATTTCGGATGATGCACCTGTTTACCTTACTATCAAAATTAACCCAGATAAGATCAGAGATGTTATCGGTAAGGGTGGGGCAATGATTCGTCAGATTTGTGATGAAACTGGTGCATCCATTGATATTGATGATGACGGTACGGTTAAAGTTTATGGTGAGAATCGAGCAGCAGCGGATGCTGGTGTCGCAAAAGTTGAAGAAGTGACTGCTGAAGCAGAAATTGATGCGATATATACTGGTAAGGTTGCCCGTATTGTTGATTTTGGTGCTTTTGTTACGATACTTCCTGGTACTGACGGATTGCTTCATATTTCTCAAATTGCACAAGAGCGTGTTGAGAAAGTGACGGATTACCTATCTGAAGGTCAAGAAATTCAGGTTAAAGTATTGGATGTGGATAACCGAGGCCGAATCAAGCTAAGCATGAAGGCTTTGATTGAAGCAGCGGAAGAGTCTACAAGCGAAGAGTAAGTCGCAAGTGCGTTAAACTTACACTATATAGGTAGACATAAAAAAAGTCGGCATTGCCGGCTTTTTTTATGTCTACCTATATAGTGTAAGGTATCTTTACTTGTTGTTTTGTAGGAAGTGTTGTATTAAAGCAATTGGGAGGTTAATCTAGGGGCTTAGAATGCTGAGTCATTAATAAGCATTTTCGTTATCTAAAATAAAAAGAATAATAATTGGAGGTAAAGGATATGCCTATCTTTGGAATGCGATTAATTCAATGTACAGCTATGACACTTGCGATGAGCCTGGCTTCATGGGCTAGTGCTGAAGAATGGCTGCTGGAATTACATGAAGATGGTGTGAAGCATTTCACAAAGCAATCTGCTGAAAGTCCGGTGAAATCTTTTAAAACGATAACCGTGGTTAAGGCGAATTTATCAAGTTTGGTTGCATTGTTAAATGATAATTCTCAGTTCCCTGAGTGGATGCATAAGACGCTAGAGGTAGAGAAGATTCGTGATATTAGCTCTCAGGAGTCGTTGGTATATCATGTGTTTGATGCTCCCTGGCCAGCAAAAGATCAGGACAATGTGTTGTATTCCAAATGGTCTCAGGATCCAGAGACTCTTATTGTCACAAAGAAAATAATTTCTGAACCACAATATATCAATGAGTTTAAGAACCGACAGCGGCAACAATTTTTTAATGCGCAGTGGCAGCTCAAGCCCATTGGCGGTGGCGAGATAGAGGTGACTTATACTGCAGAAATTCACCCTGGAACTGACGCGAGGGAGTGGATGGTGCAGTTGTTGGCGTATGAAATGCCCTTTAAGACAATGAAAAACCTTAGGCAGCTATCATTAAGTGGATATAAAAAAGCTCGGTTTGCCTATGTGCAGGAGCCTAGAGTTGAAGGTGTTGCAATGGCAGGTAGTGTTCCAGCGACAAAATAAATCTGTCACTGGAAATGCTGGCTAGTTACGTGCTTCGATAATAGGGAAAGGGTTGTTTTTGAGTGATCCGGACAGCATAAGTATGATGTTGGCAAAGCCGATCCAAGGGTCTGCTTTTATCAGACCCTTTACCGAATGGTCGATATGGCTTGCTTCTATTAATGCAGTTCGGAATATCTTGTGGTTATGTCGATTCAACGCCTTTTGAAAAAGTGGTTTGCGGTTGTCCCATACTCGAAAATCTCGAAATGCTTTGGCAGCAGCTTGGCCGTTTGAAACTGCCGCAGATATACCTTCCAGTGCCCTAAGGTCTTTTGATAGTACCCATAGAATGGCGATAGGTTCTACGCCCGAGTTTTGTAAAAACGATAGTATACGTAGGGCTTGTGTTTCATTGCCTTGGATTGCGTGATCGACTAATTCGTATTGTGTGTATCGAGCATGGTCTGCTACTGCTGCGCGAATGGTATTGACGTTAACTTGTCCAGGTTCGATAAGAAGAGCTAATTTATCAACCTCTTGTGCGGCTGCAAGCAAGTTCCCTTCTACCCTTTCAGCAAGGAGTTGTGTTGCTTCCTGGTCTGGGTGTAAGCCTTTGCCTGTCATGCGCTGCTGGATCCATTGAGGCAACTGATGGTTTTCGATTGGCCATATTTGGATGAGTGCACTTTTGGCTTCTAGGGCTTGGAACCATTTTGTACTTTGGGTTTTGCGATCGAGTTTCCCCATGGTGAGAATAATTAAATTATCTTCACTGGGGTGTTCTAGGTAGGAGGCTAAGGCTTTTTTTCCTGCTTCATCTAATTTTGGTTTGCTTAAGCGAATTTCGAATATTTTTCTGTCACCAAACAAGGACATGCTATTGGTGGATTCTAATAATTGGTTCCAGTTGAAGCCTGCTTCAACGCTGTGTAACTCTCTTTCGCTAAACCCTGCTGTACGAGCGCCGCTGCGCAGTTGGTCGCAGGCCTCCTGCATTAACAAGGTGTCTTCGCCACTCACAATATAAAGCGGCATTAGGCTATTGCTTTGGGCTGCTTTCTTAATGTGCTGTGAAATTTGATTGGCGCGAAGTTTCATTGTGATTACCGTTTTAAAGGAAGCTTTTCTAGATGGCGAATGATTCGGCTGGCCATCGCAGCATTCATTTCTCTTTCGAGTAATGCTTGTTCTTCGTCTTTTGCAGAGGTGTCCGTTTCGTTGTAGCTGTAAGGTTGTCGGGCCTGAATAGTGGTTGGTTCTAGCAGTGTTTTTCCGTCCTTTTGCGTTACGCTTATGCTCAGGGATAGGGTTAATTCGTATAGCGCGGTCTTTCCTCGGTTATCGTAAGCAATTGTGCGTTTTTCGCGTTTAATGTCAGAAACGGCTAGTGTTGTTTGGGCGGACTCTGAAAGGGATATGTTGGCGCTACGTAGCCATCTGTTTAGTTCGGAGATGACGGCTGCGTTGGGGTTGTCAGATTGAACAAATAACTCAGGTAGATCGTTGCTGAGTTCGCTGCTTCCGCGCAAGTGAAATCCGCAGCCTGAGCTCACTAAAAGAAATAATGTGATGCTTAAGATGCTAATGATGTTTCGAGTGTGGAGTGCTCTTGTCATTGTTTAATATCTTAATTTGGAAGCGTTGATTGAGCCGCTATCATTTGATTGATGTTAGCGGCTGTTTTGTAGCTTCTTTGTTATTTGTCAGTTTGCTTGCTATTTGGCAACTATACTGACAAGTTTGCCGGGAACAACGATGACCTTTTTGATGGATTTGTCACCAACAAATTTGATGACATTTTCATCTTTAAGGGCCATCGCTTCGATGTTTTCTTTGCTTTCCTCTGGGTTAACGTCCATTTTTGCTCGCACTTTACCGTTCACCTGAATAACCATTTGGATACTGTCTTTAATCAGTGCGTCTTGGTCAACGGCAGGCCATTGGGCGGTTAACACGTCGTCAGTGTGCCCAAGTGCTTGCCATAGTTCGTGGCAAATGTGAGGTACGATTGGAGCTAACATAAGAACGGTAGCTTCAACGGCTTCATGGATAATGGCGTGATTTTCTGTGTTGTCATCAAGTTTAATGATGGCGTTACAAAGTTCCATGATGGCTGCAATGGCAGTGTTAAATGTATAACGCCTGCCAAAGTCGTCGCCAACTTTTTGAATTGTTTCGTGTAGTTTGCGGCGTAATAATTTTTGGTGTTTGTTTAATGTTGTTATATCAAGTGTAGGGGCTTCACCCTTGCTGATATGGGATGTAGCCATTTTCCAAAAGCGTTTTAAGAATTTGTTGGCGCCATCAACTCCACTGTCGGACCATTCGAGAGACTGTTCAGGTGGAGCAGCAAACATCATAAATAACCGAACTGTGTCCGCTCCATGTTGATCAATGATGGCTTGAGGGTCGACACCGTTATTCTTTGATTTGGACATTTTGATCATGCCCTTGTGATATACGGGTTTGCCATCAGATCGAAGTGTAGCTTCGATTAATTGACCTTTGCTGTCTTTCTCGGCATCGACATCGGATGGAGAAAACCATTCTTGTCCGCCGTTACTGGTTTCGCGGTAAAACGTATCAGCTAACACCATGCCTTGGCAAAGTAGGCGTTTAAAAGGCTCGTCAGAGCTAACAAGTCCCGTATCTCGCATGAGCTTGTGGAAGAATCGAGAATATAATAAATGTAATATGGCGTGTTCGATTCCGCCAATATACTGATCTACAGGCAGCCAATAGTTGGCTTTTGCTGGATCGAGCATTTGGTCTGTGCTGTCTGGGCTGCAATAGCGAGCGTAGTACCAGGATGACTCCATAAAAGTGTCAAAAGTATCGGTTTCTTTAAACGCTTCTTGGCCGTTGTATGTGGTTTTTGCCCACTCTTTGTCCGCCTTGATCGGGGATGTTACGCCATTCATGACGACATCTTCAGGTAAGATAACAGGCAGCTGGTCTTCAGGAGTTGCCACTTCGCTGCCATCAGCTAAGTTGATGATTGGGATCGGAGTGCCCCAATAACGTTGACGGGAAACTCCCCAATCGCGAAGGCGGTAGTTGACGGTGATCTTTCCTTTGCCTAGAGATTCAAGATGTTTGGCAATGCTATGAAACGCTTCTTCGGAAGTGAGTTTGTCAAATTCGCCCGAATTTATCAGTACACCTTTGCTGGTGAAAGCTTCTTTTGTTAAATCAACAATAGTGTCTTCGTTACCGTTTGGAGTAATAACTTGTGATATTGGCAGCTGGTATTTTTGAGCGAACTCCCAATCCCTTTGGTCGTGAGCTGGAACGGCCATAACGGCTCCAGAACCATAATCCATTAAGACAAAGTTAGCGATCCAAACGGGTACCTTGTTCCCTGTTATTGGGTGGGTCGCATAAAGGCCGGTAAATATGCCAACCTTTTCCATGGTGGCTATGTCAGCCTCGGCAGTTTTTGTGTTGGTGCAATTTCGTACAAAGTCTGCAACTTCGTGGTTTGCTGCTGCGGCTTTCTTGGCAAGCGTATGTTGAGCTGCGACGGCAACGTAGCTGACGCCCATCAGTGTGTCGGGGCGAGTGGTGTATACAGATAGCGATTGCTCGCCTTCAATATCAAACTCAAGCTCAACACCCTCAGAGCGACCAATCCAGTTGCGCTGCATGGTTTTAACTTGCTCTGGCCACTCGTCGAGTTGATCGAGGTCGTTTAGAAGCTCTTCGGCATAATCAGTGATTTTCACGAACCATTGAGGGATCTCTTTACGCTCAATGGTTGCTCCCGAGCGCCAACCTTTACCATCTATCACTTGTTCGTTTGCAAGAACGGTTTGGTCTACTGGGTCCCAGTTGACGGTCGCCATTTTTTTATAGACTAAGCCTTTTTCATATAACTGAGTGAAGAACCATTGTTCCCAGCGGTAGTATTCTGGTCGACAAGTAGCAATTTCTCGATCCCAGTCATAACCAAAACCCAGGCGTTTAAGTTGCTTACGCATGTAGTCGATGTTTTCGTAGGTCCACTTTCCTGGGGCTACGTTATTTTTAAGTGCGGCATTCTCTGCCGGAAGGCCGAAAGCGTCCCAGCCCATCGGTTGCATGACATTTTTGCCGTTCATGCGCTGAAAGCGGCTGATTACGTCTCCAATCGTATAGTTACGAACGTGCCCCATGTGTAATCGACCACTGGGATATGGGAACATCGAAAGGCAATAATAAGGCTCTTTAATAGGGTCTTCGGTAACCTTAAAAGATTTGTTGTTTTCCCAGTGTGACTGGGCTTTGGTTTCGATGCTTTGGGGATCGTACAGATTTTCCACGTGTTGGCTCTCTTGGACTTCAAATTGGACGTTAAATCAAAAACGTAGGATACCCTAGGAGGCGGTTCAAGGTAAGGGTTTAATGACCGCCAATCCTACTTGGGTATGTGCTTCTTAGTGTTCCTTGAATGCCTACCTAATGTTTATCCTGTTGTTGTATTTTTCGTTGTCGCAAGGTTACCAATGCAAAAATAAAAATGATAAACGCGGAGCTCCCTAATACGGGCCAATAGCCAACTTGAGAATAGGGGGTTGAGCCTTTTGTTTGTAGTATCTGCCCTCGTAATACCCCTTCTTCAAATTGCGGGATTGTGGCTATTGTATCTCCCTGGTGATTGATGATGGCGGTAATGCCTGTGTTGGTTCCGCGTAGCATATACTTGCCTAGTTCGAGGGAGCGCATTCTTACCATTTCAAGATGTTGGTCAGGCCCCCAAGATTTTCCAAACCACGCATCATTGGATACTGTTAGGAGGAAATCGGCGTCTTTACCAAGCCTTCGTACTAGCTCGGGGTAAATAACTTCATAGCAAATGAAAGGTGCAAATGAGAACCCTTTTGCCTGGAGATTGGATTGGTTGTATTGGCCTCTGCTAAAGCTAGAGAGTGGTAAATCAAAAAACGGCATGGTGCCACGAATGAGATTTTCAAAAGGTATGAATTCCCCAAAAGGTACCAGCTTTTGTTTGTGGTACATACCTTTTCCGTCGCCCACAACAAAAATGGAGTTGTAGTAACGGTAGTCTTTTTTACCCACTTCCCAAGAAGGGATGCCACTGATAATTGCAGTGTTTGTTGCTCGGCCTTTAAGGTCTAAGGGGGCGATAACCTCTTGTGCCTCATTGTAAAAAATGGGGTAGGCTGCTTCTGGCCACAAAATAACATCCTGCTCCCACTCAGACTCACTCAGTGTTAGGTAGGTGTTAATAATGCTGTCACGTTCAAGAGGGTCCCATTTTTTTTCTTGGGGTATGTTGCCCTGAACGAGGCTAACGTTGAGAGGGTTTTTAAGGCTGACCCTTGTCCATTCAATACCGTTAAGGAAGAGTCCTCCTCCCCAAATAAGAGCCAGGGGCAAGATGGCCATCATGCGTTTAGTTGGTTGCTGGGTGCCAATGAATGCCATGTGAGATGATGCAATGGCTAGCCAACTAATACCTAATACGCCAACAATTGGAGCAAATCCTTTGAGCGGAGCATCGATAAATGCATATCCCATAAATAGCCATGGGAAGCCACTTAGCAGTTCGATTTTTATCCATTCGAAGAGAACCCAAAGACTTGCAAATGTTAGTATTCCGAAGCGTTGTAATCCTATTTTTTGATACAACCAGGCTTGCATGCCAAATAATAGGGCAAGTCCGCCGGCAAAAATAAATGTCATGATGATAGCGAGTGGTGCAGGCGTGTGGCCATGGTAGTGAATACTAACAAATACCCATGATACACCGACACCGTACAGTCCTAAGCCATAAAGCCAGCCGCGTATTGCCGCGCTACGGGGAGTTTGGTCGTTTAGCAGCATAATAAACAGTGCTACGGATACTAGTGTGATGGGCCAGAGGCCTAGAGGGGCAAACCCTAAAGCAAATAAGCAACCTGCTAGTAAAGAAAAAATGTGCCCTTTGGTGCCAGATGTAACTGAGATTCGCGTTTCGGGAGGGGTGTCATATAAACTCATGGTAGCCTGAAGGTATTTTCGATGAGGGGAATGTTTAGGGAATGTTGGAGTGCTTGGGTAATGGTTTACCCAAGCGGAGTGACTTCCAATAAACGTATGGCTCTATTGTCGGCATTAAGCACTTTGAAGTTAAAGGAGTCAACGTCAATGAATTCACCCCTCTCTGGTAAGTGCCCAAAACAACTTAATACGATGCCGCCAATAGTGTCGAACTCATTGTCACTAAAGGTGGATTTGAAGTGCTCGTTAAACTCTTCAATTGGGGTAATGGCTTTGACAATAAACTGGTTGTCTTTACCGTGTTTGATGAGGTGTTCATCATCAATATCGTGCTCGTCTTCAATTTCCCCGACAATTTGTTCTAGTACATCCTCAATAGTCACTAGACCTGCCATTACTCCGTATTCATCAATGACAACAGCCATATGGGTGCGTGTTTCTCGAAACTCTCGCAACAATACGTTAAGGCGTTTACTTTCTGGGATAAATGTTGCGGGCCGAATAAGGTTTTTGAGGGACGTTCTTTCAAGCTTTCCTTTGGCAGCTAGCGGTAACAAGTCCTTAGCAAGTAATAGACCCTCAATTTCATCCTTGGTTTCTCCGTACACGGGGAATCGTGAATGAGCCGAATCAATAACGAGGTCAAGGTATTCGTTAGGCTTGGCATTTACCGGTATCATGACGCTTTGTGTTCGGGGGATCATGATCTCTCTGACTTTCATGTCAGAAACCTGTAGAGCGCCTTGAATAATGCTTAGTGCTTCGTGATCCAGTAACCCATTCTCTTGAGCAGTGCCGAGTATTTCCAATAACTCTTTTCTACTTTGCGGCTCCCCCGATAGAAAATGGGATATTTTATCTAGGAATGTCTTTCCAGAGGAGCCGTTTCGACTGTGGTCGTCGCTCATTTGTATTTATAAACCTGTATTTTATTAATGATCTGTATAAGGATCGGTAAAGCCGAGTTTGGCCATTGTTTTGACTTCAATCGCTTCCATTATTTCTGCATCGTCGTCGTCAACGTGATCGAAGCCTAATAGGTGTAACGTACCATGAATTGCTAAGTGAGCCCAATGGCTACGTTCAGTTTTATGTTGTTCGCTTGCCTCTTGGCAAACAACAGGGGCACAAATGATAATGTCGCCCAGTAAATTGACAGCTATACCTTCAGGTGCCTCAAAGGGGAAGGATAATACATTGGTGGCATAGTCTTTTTTGCGGTAGGTAAAATTGAGTTTTTTGCCCTCATTAATGCCCACTACGCGTATTGTCATGTCAAAATCAGGCAAGGTTGAATCTGGGCTGTTGTTGTCGTTGCCTTTGTTTAGATTGCGGGCGAAAATTAGTGCGGTTGTTGCCCACAGGCAGAGGTCTTTTTCTGATGCGGGAATGCTGTAGTTGTCTGGGTTTTGATAGTCCAGGATAATACCATTGGGCATGCTTTTAGGGTGTCCTTAATGAATGCTTAGTGAGTGTTGCCAGTTTTTTGGTCGTGGGCTTCATAAGCTTCAACGATACGTTGAACGAGAGTGTGTCTTACAACATCTTTAGCTGCAAAGTATGAAAATCCAATACCTTCGACACCATCAATAACTTCCATCGCGTGCTTTAGCCCTGAAAGCTGACCTTTGGGTAAGTCTATTTGAGTGTGATCTCCCGTGATAACGGCTTTTGAGCCAAAACCAATTCGAGTTAAAAACATTTTCATCTGTTCTTTTGTTGTGTTCTGGCTTTCGTCCAAAATAATGAATGCGTGATTTAGTGTTCGGCCGCGCATATAAGCAAGGGGGGCTACCTCAATTACTTGGCGCTCAATAAGTTTACCCACCCGTTCAAAACCGAGCATTTCATATAATGCGTCATAGAGTGGGCGAAGGTATGGGTTGATTTTCTCTGCTAGGTCGCCAGGGAGAAAGCCTAGTTTTTCTCCCGCTTCTACAGCGGGGCGTACAAGTAGTATGCGACGAACTTCTTCGGCCTCTAATGCGTTCACAGCGCAGGCGACTGCTAGATAGGTTTTACCCGTACCAGCGGGGCCTATGCCAAAGTTTATATCGTGACGAAAAATACTTCGTACATAATCTTTTTGGTTCTCACCTCTTGGCTTGATATTGCCTTTGCGAGTAATGATGGATAGATCTTGCAGAATGTCAGAGTCAGAATGTAAATGTGCGGTTGTTTCCTTGGCATTAGCTTCGTTTGTTTGGATTTCTGTGTTGATGTCTTCGGTCAGAGTCATTAGTAATTCGTTCAGTTGTATGTGCAAGGAATGGGGGGTTATTTCTTCGCCTGTACCCGTGTCGCGGTATAGGCTGTTTAATAAGCGGCTTGCGGCGGAAACGTTGTTGGTTTGGCCTTTTATTTGAAAGGTGTTGCCGCGGTTTTTTATTTCGATGGCCAGGGTTGATTCAATTTGTTTCAGGTGTTCATCGAATTGACCGCACACACTTGCTAATCGCTGGGGATCATTGGGGGTAAGGTTAAGTTGTTGGGTGATGATTGAAGTGTTCAAGATAATGTAAAGCCGCTCCCACGGAGGTTGGGTTGTTATCTAATAGGATATACCTATGCGTAAAAGAGTAAAAGCGACCTGTCGAAACCCTTTACACTAATTGATTTAGCTTTAGTGTCTTTTTTGTAACTTATTGAAAAATAACAACAATATATATTGGCATTGTTTTTGCATTAGTGGGCGAAGTAGGATGTATGTGGCGATACTTGCCAGTACGTGAAGTCCTGAATTTGTTGTAGAAGTATGTAAGGGTTGTTATGAAACGCGTAGTTAAATTATTTGGTTTGGTTGTGTTGTGTGTTCCTGTTTTTGCGTATGCACTTAATGAAGAAATTTCTGGTTCGGCTGCTTTGTCATTTTTGACAGCTGATAATATGTGGCATATGACTGAAATGTATGGCTCGGTGGCACTGATTGCTGTTGGGTTGATGAGTTTGGCCGTTGCAAGAAAAAGGCAAAAAAACCAGTAATTAGGTTGGGATTGCTAAAAATCAGACATTAAAAAGCCGCGATTTGCGGCTTTTTAATGTCTGATTTTTAGTCTTTGGATAGTTATTTTGATGGTTGTTTAGTTTAGAAGTGAACCGATCAATGAATTGGTGTAAGCGTTGTCGATACGAACATTAACAAACTGACCTATCAGTTCGTCATCATCGTGTTGGAAATTTACTACGCGGTTGTTTTCGGTTCGCCCCTGGAGTTGGCTAGGGTCTTTTTTTGATATACCGTCAACCAAAATACGTTGTGTTGAGCCTACCATGCGGCGGCTGATTTCTTTTGCATTTTGTGTGATTCGGTGTTGTAGCAAGCCCAGGCGTTGCTTTTTTACCTCTTCAGGTAGGTCGTCGGCTAGTTCTGCAGCAGGAGTGCCTGGGCGAGCGCTGTAAATAAAGCTGAAGCTGTGATCAAAGCCAATATCATCTATGAGCTTCATAGTATCTTGGAAGTCTTGTTCACTCTCCCCAGGAAAGCCAATGATGAAGTCGGATGACATACTTAAATCCGGTCGGATAGCGCGTAATTTACGGATTTTTGATTTGTATTCCAGCGCAGTGTGGCCTCGTTTCATCATCGCAAGTATGCGGTCTGAGCCACTTTGTACAGGTAGGTGGATATGGCTAACCAGTTCGGGGACGGTGGCATAGACATTGATTAGGGAGTCGCTGAATTCAACTGGGTGCGAAGTGGTGAAACGAATGCGGTCAATACCTTCGATCTTTGCAATAATTGTGATTAGCTCTGATAGGTCAATGGCTTCGCCATTTTCTGTTGCCCCTTGGTAGGAGTTTACATTTTGACCCAATAAGTTTACCTCGCGAACACCAAGGCTGGCGATGTGGCGAATTTCTTTTAGTACGCCATCAACAGGGCGGCTGACTTCCTCTCCGCGAGTGTAAGGTACTACGCAAAATGTACAGTATTTGCTGCAACCTTCCATAATGGAGACAAAGGCTTTAGGGCCTTCAACACTTGGCTCAGGTAATGCGTCAAATTTCTCAATTTCTGGGAAGCTCACATCAATTACCGCGGCGTCAGTAATCTTTACGTCACTGATCATCTTGGGTAGGCGATGCATTGTTTGAGGGCCAAAAATCACATCAACGTATGGAGCGCGATCCTTTATAGCAGCACCTTCTTGGCTGGCAACGCAGCCCCCAACCCCAATAATAAGGTCGGGATTAGCTTCCTTGAGTTTGCGCCAGCGGCCGAGTTGGTGAAATACCTTTTCTTGGGCTTTTTCGCGAATAGAGCAGGTGTTAAGCAATAAAACGTCAGCTTCCGAAGCGTCATCTGTTTCCTCTAATCCATGAGTGGTTTCGAGCAAATCCGCCATACGAGATGAATCATATTCATTCATTTGGCAGCCATGGGTTTGGATAAACAGTTTTTTGGTCATGATGATCTTCAGAAGTTGTGCAAAATAGGAGCGCCATTATACCTCTGAGTGGCTTGTATTCCCAGCGCGTTCTATCTTCTGGGGGTATAAGCCTAACGAAGTTTTGTTAATTTAAGTTGCTTAGCTTAAGGTCAATGATTTACTTTCATGGGCATTGATTGGAATAATATTTAGCAGAAGGGGCTGTGTGTATGTCATTAAGTGATTTTTCGACGTTTGATTTTGTGGCGAAAGGGATTAAACACGAGGTATATAAGCTGGGGGATGGTTCAAAGCCTGGGGTTTTGATTATTCAGGAGCTGCCTGGAATTGGTGAGCAGACGATCGCATTAGCTCGTAGATTGTATGCCGATGGTTTTACGGTCTATTTACCTCATTTATTTGGAGTGTTTAATGCACCAGTTGAGCCACTCAAAAACCTTGGTCGTTTGTGCATTAATCTTGAATTTCGTTTGCTAGCAAATCGCCGGCGCAGCCCTGTATCGAATTGGTTGCGGGCTTTGAGTAGGCAAATGCAGGATGAATGTAATGGCCCTGTTGGTGCTATCGGTATGTGTTTGACAGGGGGGTTTGTATTGACATTAATGATGGATGAAAGTATTGCTGCTCCGGTTATGAGTCAACCATCCCATATCGGTGGAATCGGAGGTAAGGATAGGCAGGAGACGCTGGGTGTACCAATAGAGGATTTGAACGCGGCGGTAGCGAGAGCTAAGAAGGATAATGTGGATGTATTAGGGTTGCGCTTTACTAACGACCCGGTCTGTACAAATGCTCGATTTAATAAGATGGAAGAGCTTTTTGGCGAACACTTTCGTCGGTTTGAAATAGATTCTTCTTTGTTTAATCGGTGGGGTAACCGGTTAGCAGCACACTCAGTGTTAACCTTGGATTTTAAGGATGAGCCCAACCATCCAACAGTGAAAGCTTATGATCATGTGGTTGAGTTTTTTCATGAGAAGCTAGAATCGTAAAGATAACTTTTTGAGTGAAGGCCGAATATACATGCGTGTTAAAAGTATGGCCATTCGGCCTTTTACGCAGAGGTTAGTGGCATTTAATTTCTTTGGGGCAGGCCGTTATGATGGTAAAAAAAGGATTATGGCTGTGTCAAAAGGGTTGCTTCAGGGTCACAAGAATGATGACTGCAACGAGTATAAAGACAGGTAATTCATTAAAAAACCGAAAGAATTTTTCAGATTTTGTGTTGTTGTCCAATGAGAATTTACGTTGGTATACGCCACATAAATGATGATAGCCAAAAAGTAATATTATTAATGTCAGCTTGATATGCATCCATGTTGCCTGAGCAAAAGAGCTGTCCCAGCGATCAACTAACATCCAAGTGCCGAGGGCTAATGCGATGATGGCACTAGGTGTCATAATACCGCGGTATAGTTTCCGTTCCATTGTTTTGAAACGTTCAGAGCCCTTGCTATCGCCTTCGTTTAATGCCTGTACGTGGTAGACATACAGGCGTGGTAAATAAAATAAGCCGGCAAACCAGCATATAACTGCGATGATATGAAAAGCTTTAACAAGCAACATAGCTATTTTTACCCTTATTCCGATAAGGTGTGTTTATCGTGTAAACATCACCGATAAAATCGTTCAATATCTTTGCGGGTTACTATACCAAAAACTCGGTGGATAGTGGGTGCTGTCATGCGATGAACATAAACGGCGTCTAGGGATCGGTTATCCATAACATCAAGAGCCTCTTTTAAGGTTGAGCTCATTAGTACGGGGATAACGTCGAAGCGGGTTGCGGGGATTTTAAGGAGGTTGATAGTATTTTTTTCATCACTTTTTGTGCTATCGCTATCTGTTTCAATTTCAGCGGTGTTTTCACCTGCCCTGATATCGTATTCTTCCAAATATCGAGCAATATCTGCCGTAGGAATGATGTGGCTTGGGTTATGATCTATTCCGATTAATACCCATTCGTGTTGTTGTGCCACTATGTCTTTTGCTTGTTGAAAGGTAAGTTCTCGCTTGGCTCGACTAAAGCTTCTTTCCATCGCTGCGGGTACGGCAGTGCGGTGTAAATGCTGCGAGAGCGCTGAGGTTTTAAGGTCTACACCTTGCTCTGCAAGTAGGGCTTGGAAGATGCTTTTTTGTTTAAAAACCTCCGAGCTAATCATGCTGGCAATCACAACCACAAGCATGCCGGGGAAGATGATGTTGGGGTTAGATGTGAGTTCTAGCAATGCCATCAACGCGGCAAGAGGAGCTTGCAAGACTGCACTCATCATTCCTGCAAGACCCAGCATTGCGTAGAAGTTTGCGCTGGCACTGCTTTCAGGCACTGTCTCCACACCGATGTAGCCCATTGCGGCACCGGCTGTCGCTCCCATAAATATTGATGGCCCTATGAGCCCGCCGGGAATGCCCGCACCTGCGCATAAACTGGTAGCGACTAACTTTGTGAATGTAATGAGCAGCAATGTTGTTAGGCCTATTTGACCAACTAGAGCTGCGTTGACAGTGTCGTAGCCAACCCCCATAACCTCGGGAGTTATAAATGCAATTACCCCACCTGCAGCCCCAACAAGTGTGAAGCGTAGGCTAACGGTGATCTTGTGTGTGTGGCGATACGTGAACCGGCTTAGCCAAATAAAGCTTGCGGCGAGACAACCGAAAATAGCGCCGGAGAACAATATATAAGGCAGTTCTAGTAACGTTGATATTTGTAAGGTAGGTACGCTGAACGCCTCATCATGCCCGTAAACCGCGCGGGTCATGGTTGCTCCCGCTACGGAGGCGAGAATGATGGGTGTAAAAGTGGTGATACTATATTCCAGCATGACTACTTCCATCGCAAAAATAACACCAGCAATGGGGGTGTTGAAAGACGCAGCAATAGCTGATGCGCAGCCGCAGCCTACCAAAACTCTCATACTGTTGTTGGGTAGGCCTGCCCATTGAGCGAGTAAGCTACTACTGGCAGCCCCCAGGTGTACAGCTGGGCCCTCTCGCCCCATGGAATGACCGCTAGCCAATGATATTGCTGCACCAAAAAACTGTACTAATAAACCTTTAAAAGACATGTTGCCTTGCTGGTGGTTAAAGCGCTCCATAACTAACCCAACACCAGTACGACGGAGCCCTTGGGGAATAAAGTGAAAAAGTATTCCAAGGGTGATTCCTCCAATCAAAGGTAGCAAAAAATACCAAATTGATGGCAGGCTTTCAAAATTCTCGGATGAGCCTTGTAGATAAAGCTTTTGTACTTCTTCGGTGGCAAGGCGAAATAATAAAATGGTGCCACCAGATAGGCAGCCGGCAATGATACCTAACCCAGAAAGTAGTGGTAGCGCATCGATATAAGCTAGCTTGTCTCTTAGGTTATCTAAATCTATGCGTATCATCAGTAGGTTGTCGTATCTGATCTATCCTAGAGGTAACGGGTAGATCTAGATGAATCGGAAGGGTAATTGTGGGTGTTCATTATCGGGCTTCCATTACATTATATATGCCCTAATGGAATTTGTTGCGCTAAATCATTAAATATTCGAGTCAAATCATTGTGTTGGTGTTTGACTGTTATATCATTGCTCACTCAAAAGAACATGATAGTTATAGACGGTAAAGGTGTTGGTGTGATTAAAGTAGGAATTGTTGGTGGAACCGGGTATACCGGTATAGAGCTTCTTAGGCTGTTGGCGGTACATCCTGGTGTGGAAATACTTGCTGTAACCTCTCGTTCAGGGGCGGGTACTTCTGTTGCCGATACGTATCCAAATTTACGGGGGTTCTTGTCGCTTCCATTTAGTGAGCCAACAATCGAAAACCTGCGCCAGTGTGACGTTGTTTTTTTTGCTACTCCAAATGGCATTGCTATGGATATGGCGCCAGAGTTAATTGGATGTGGTGTAAAAGTGATTGATTTGGCCGCTGATTTTAGGCTGCAAGATCCTGCCGTGTCTGAGCAATGGTACGGGAAACCCCATGCGTGCGTAGATCTTCTGGAAGAGGCGGTATACGGCTTGCCAGAGGTTAACAGGGAACGCATCAAGGCTGCTCGCGTGGTGGCTAACCCTGGGTGTTATCCCACTGCCGTACAGTTAGCCTTTTTGCCGTTATTGGAAAAAGGCTTGATTGATCCTTCCGTGTTAATTGCGGATGCAAAGTCGGGTGTTAGTGGCGCGGGTCGCCAGGCCAGTGTGGGTAGTTTGCTTTGTGAGGCATCTGAAAGCTTTAAAGCGTATGGCGTGTCCGGTCATCGACACCTGCCAGAGATTACGCAAGAGCTTAATCGTCAAGCAAAAACACCAGTCAACTTGACCTTTATTCCTCATTTGACACCGATGATTCGTGGTATTCACGCGACATGTTACGGGCAGTTGACAGTAGAAAGCTCTGCCGGAACGGATGCGGAGTTACAGGCATTGTTTGAACAGCGTTATGAAAACGAACCTTTTATTGATGTGATGCCAGCGGGGTCAATGCCAGAAACCCGCAGTGTTAAAGGCTCCAATATTTGTCGAATTGCAGTGCACCGACCTCAAGGGGGAAATACCGTAGTAATTTTATCGGTGATTGATAACTTGGTGAAAGGGGCGGCAGGCCAGGCGGTACATAATATGAACCTGATGTGTGGTTTAGATGAAAAGGCCGGTTTGGGGCAAGTACCAATGATGCCTTAATGAGAGTGAATCTGTGAAAACTCAACGAAAACCTATTGTTCAGGAAAGCTCACAAGCCCCAATGGTGCTTGTACCTCACCGTGAAGGACATAAAGTAAAGCGGATTATGGAGACGGTACTTGCATTTTTGATTATTGCATCGATTTTTGCAGGGGCAGGTTATTGGATGGGAATCCGTCATCACCTGCAGGCAATTACTGAGAGCCAGGAATTGAGCGAGCAATTACAGGAATTACAGAGTAAACATGTTGAATTGCGAGAGATGGCGGCAGTTGATCGACATGGCAGCGTTCTTGAAAAGAGCGCGACAGAGCATGTTCGCCAAGACAATGTGTTGCTGCAGAATAAAGTGGCTGAATTGCAAGAGGCGGTGAGCTTTTACAAGGGCATTATGGCACCGTTGAGAAATGATAAAGGGCTGCGTATTGAGAAGCTGAGTGTGCAACGAACGGCGGATAGTTCCCGCTATCGATATAAGGTAGTGCTTACGCAAGTTGCTAATAATAGTTCTTATGTATCCGGTAGTTTGCACATTCGTGTGCTGGGTACCAGCAAAGGGAAGCAGAAAACGTTATCGTTAGAAGTGTTGTCAGAGTCGGCAAATAAAGGTGGCGCAAAGTTCAAATTTCGCTATTTCCAAGATTTATCTGGGGAGCTGATATTACCAGATGACTTTGTACCTGATCAGGTGGAAGTAGTAGCACAATCACGAGGCAAAAAAGCCATGCGCTTAGAGCGCTTATTTGGCTGGAAAATTGAGGAGGTCGCATCCGATGTGGGGCAAAGATAAAGGTAAGAAAGTAGACTTTGATAGTCATGCAGGTAAAACCACTATGGTTTCTAAAGGAACTGAAATAAGTGGTGATATTGTGTTTGAAGGTGGTCTACTGGTAGAGGGGACCGTTAAAGGGAATATCCATGCTACACCAGGAAGCGAGGCGTTGCTGCGCTTAAGCGAGGCGGGTGTTATTGAGGGCGAAATTCGAGTTCCAAATGTTGTTATTAATGGCAAGGTATTGGGTAACGTGTATTCACCTGGCCATGTGGAGCTTGCATCAAAAGCCGTAGTAAATGGAAATGTACATTATCATTTGATTGAAATGGTGATGGGGTCAGAAGTAAATGGCTCTCTTGTGCACGACCAATCCGAAGGCGCTGCGTCAGCACCGGTTCAGGAGCCCAGACTGGCCAAGAAGGGCAAAGGAAAAGGTGGGGAGACTGTTGAGACTGGTGACAATATGGCCGCTAAATCAAGCTAAACTTGACTAAATTACTCGGAATTAAGATAATGACCCATCGTAAGGTAGAAGGGTGAGGTAACAATATGAGTGATGTAGTAGAAAGCACTCAATCTGCAATGGTGTTTTGTGATAGCGCCGCGAAGAAGGTGAAGTCCCTAATCGATGAAGAGGGGAATGATAATCTAAAGTTGCGCGTGTATATTACCGGTGGTGGTTGCTCTGGTTTCTCCTACGGTTTTAGTTTTGATGAAGAAGCCAAAGAAGGTGATACAGTTATAGAAAATGCAGGTGTAACAATGTTGGTTGATCAAATGAGTATTCAGTATTTGATGGGCTCAGAGGTGATTTATAGAGAGGGTCTGCAAGGCTCGCAATTTATCGTAAATAACCCCAATGCAACAACAACATGTGGTTGCGGTTCTTCATTTTCGGTTTGATATCTTAGCTATATTACCGTATTAACATAGATTTGTTGGTGCGGTGATTAGAATGTGCTGAGTTACCCAGATTGTTGTTTTCGTTACCTACAGGCCGTTTTTTCCCGGATAAATCCCCCCAAGAATGACGGGTTGTGTTGCTCCAGTAACACTTGGTAAATTGCTTGTAAGGTTATGTTTTGTTTGTCTGGCAAGCCATGCAAATGCAATAGCCTCAACCCACTCAGGGTTTACTCCTAGGTCTTGTGTGCTTGATGTCGGCAAGTCGCATGTACTTGACAGTCGTTCCATTAGATAGATATTTAACGCGCCACCGCCACATATGTATAGATGACTTGCATTGTCGCAATGCATGTCAATGGCAGATTTAAGTGTGATAACTGTTAACTCAAGTAGCGTTGCTTGAATGTCTTCAGGTTTTTTTGTGCTGTAGGGTTTCAGATAGTGATCGAGCCACTCCTCGTTAAACTGTTCTTTACCTGTGCTTTTGGGTGGGGGCGAATCAAAATATTGAAAGGCCAGCAATTCTTGTAATAGGCTTTCGATGGGCGTACCAGATTTAGCCCATTCACCTTGTTTATCGTAATTATTCCCGGTGTGCTTCTTGCACCACAAGTCCATTAGGCCGTTTCCTGGGCCCGTATCAAAACCGGTACATAAGAGGTTTTTGTCGCTGGGTACCCATGTGATATTGGCAATGCCGCCTATATTGATGATGATCCTATTCTCATCTTTATGGTGGAATATTGCTTGGTGAAATGCGGGTGCGAGAGGGGCACCTTGACCATTTGCTGCCATGTCTCTTCGGCGAAAATCGGCAATAGTTGTGATGCCGGTATTATGGGCGATGGTATTAGGGTCGCCAATCTGGAGAGTGAAGGCGGGGTTAAGCTCGGGGCGGTGCCTGATTGTCTGGCCATGGCTCCCGATTGCGCAGATATCTTCTGGTTGTAGCCCTGCTTTCTGCGCAAGATTTTTGACACTTGTTGCAAAAAAAGAACCTAAAGACCTGCATTGTTGGCCCATGGCATCAATTTCATTGTTTCCAGGGGTAAAAAGCCTGAGCAATTCGTTCCGTTGTTTCGCTGAATAAGGCGTAAAAAGTGTATCAACCACAGTAAATGTTGTTGCTGATGAAAATTCAACAAGCGCTGCGTCAACACCATCGAGACTGGTTCCTGACATTAGGCCAATATAGCGCTCTATAGATGGTGTTTTTGTCACGGTTTAGTTGTTGCTGGCGAGGGCGGGTGAAATTGCGTTCGCATATGCTGCTAGCTGTGTCTGCATGTTTTCTGCATGAACCAAAAAGTTTGCTTTCTCACTTTTGGCAATGGGTTGGGCGTGAGGTAGTTTAACGGTAACTGGATTGCGTACTGCTCCATTAAGGTAGAACTCGTAATGAAGATGGGGCCCTGTTGCTAAGCCAGAGCTGCCAACATAACCAATGGTTTGCCCTTGTTTGACACGTTTTCCTGAGCGGGCATTTTTGGCATATCCGTTTAAGTGTGCGTAAAGTGTGCGGTAGCGTTGGCCATGCTGGACAATAACAACGCGTCCATATCCGCCTTTTCTACCCGCGTATATGATTTTTCCGTCACCCGTGGACTTTATGGGGGTGCCTCGGGAAGCTGCATAATCCGTGCCTTTGTGAGCCCTGATAGTGTGGAGTACAGGATGCTTACGACGCAGGTTGAAGTGCGAGCTGATTCGGGCGAAATTGATGGGGGAGCGCAAGAAGGCTTTACGCATGCTGTGACCTTCAGGGGTGAAGTAATTCTTATCTCCACCTTTTGATTCATGCTGAATTGCAGTGAAAATCTTGCCTTGATTGATGAATTGGGCGGCTAAAATATTGCCATCCTTAATCTTTTCGCCGTCGAGGTGCATTTCTTCGTAAATAAGCTTAAATGAATCGCCTTTGCGAATATCCAATGCAAAGTCTACGTCCCAGCCAAATATATTGGCCAGTTCCATTATTAAATTTTGAGAGAGGCCTGCTTTTTGCCCTGCTTGAAACAGACTGCTGTTGATTGTGGCTTCGCTATATTTGGAGTATGCGACGAGTTTTTTTACTGTTTTGTTGACGGTGTAGCCGCTATCGTTTTTGCTGAACAAGGTGCTTTCTAGTTTGCTCTCTATATAATTTAGCTGGTTAAGCCTGCCCTCATGATCAATGTCAAATAGAAGCTCTTGGCCTGGCTTGAGGCGAGTGAGGGTTTTTGAATTACCACCAAAATGCGTAATGTTGTAAACGTCTTGAGCATTCAGGCCTGCGCGTTTAAATATGTGACTGAGAGTGTCGCCAGATTTGACGAGTTGTTTGCCCCAGTGTGTTTTTGGTGGCGAGGGGTTAGGTGGTACTGCAAGTTGTGGGGTTGTTGCTGTATTGCTCGAAACCTCAGGAGATAAAAGTAGAGTGGTTCGTTTTGCTGATGCGTCAGGAGCAGGAAGCACTGCAAGTACCACTAATGTGATAATGGAGGCGATGGATGCCCAGGCTAGATGCTTTTTGGGGTAAGCCTTGGCAACTTTTGTAATCTGGGTGCTAATTTGGGTAGTAACTTGAGTTGAGACCATAAAGGGTACTTTAAGCAATATTTATCAAGTGTTGCTAAACAGATGTTCTTAAACAAGTGTTTTAACGAATACAGTTAACTATAGTAGAGAACATAATAGTAGGCTGGCTTTCCATCATACTGAAATATTCGCACAGTGGATGCGTTTTATATCACAGTTTCCCCTGATGTAAAAAGTAAGGAGTTATAAAGAAGCCCTGTTATATAGTGGCTTCGATGATACAATGCGCGCATTCCTGGTAGTGCTAGCTACCTAATTCCAAGTTTGCTTGAGGGTTTTTTGTTGTGACGGGGTCTATAGACGAGGCATTGGCGCTGATAAAGCGTGGAGCAGAAGAGATTTTATTGGAAGACGAGCTTGTTGAGCGCTTAAAAGAAGGGCGTCCGTTGCGAATTAAGGCGGGCTTTGACCCGACCGCGCCAGATTTGCATTTAGGTCATACTGTGCTGATCAATAAATTGAAGCAATTCCAGGACCTTGGTCATGAGATACTGTTCCTTATTGGCGATTTTACTGGGCTGATTGGTGATCCGACAGGAAAGAATCAAACGCGAAAGCCGCTTACTCCTGAGCAAGTACAAGAAAATGCCAAGAGTTATGAAGAGCAAATATTCAAAATATTGGATCGTGAAAAAACGACAATTGTTTTTAATTCTGAGTGGCTTGAGAAGTTAGGTGCTGCCGGAATGATACAGCTTGCAGCGAAGCACACTGTCGCGCGTATGTTGGAGCGGGATGATTTTAGCAAGCGCTTTAAGGGCGAGCAGCCTATTGCGATACATGAGTTTTTATATCCGTTGATACAGGGTTATGACTCCGTGGCTCTGAAGGCGGATGTTGAACTGGGTGGTACTGATCAAAAATTCAATTTGCTGATGGGCCGAGAGTTGCAAAAATCCGAAGGCCAAAAACCGCAAACGGTATTGATGATGCCCTTGCTTGAAGGGCTTGATGGCGTGCAGAAGATGTCAAAGTCATTGGGTAATTATATTGGTGTTAGCGATGCTCCGAGTGAAATGTACGGCAAGTTGATGCAGATTTCTGATGAGTTGATGTGGCGATATTTTGATTTGTTAAGCTTCAAGTCCAATGATGAGATCAATAGTTATAAGAAAGAGATTGATGAAGGGGTTAATCCGAGAGATATCAAGGTGCGCTTGGCTGAAGAAATTGTTGCGAGATTTCATGGTGAGGCGGCATTAAAGGATGCTAACAAAGGAGCGGGTAATAAATTTGCTTGGGGCGAGACTCCGGACGATATGCCTGAAGTCACCTTAATAGCTGAGGGTGATGACGGGGTGCCCATAATTACTGCGGCCAGAGAGGCTGGTATCGTGGCTTCGGCGAGTGCGGCGAAAGGTATGTTAAAGCAGGGGGCCATTCGTGTTAATGGTGAGCCAGTGAAAGATCCTGGTTATAAGCTTTTGCCTGGAGAGGTGTATGTCTGTCAGGCGGGCAAGAAAAAGTTTGCCCAGGTGACTGTAATTAAGTAAGTGTGATGCGCTGTATAGTGCAGTATGCTTTTGTTTCTAAAAATGCCGAGCTTTGCTCGGCATTTTTGTACGGAGAACTGACAAGCTTCGTCCCGATCTAACTTGTTGTAATCAATCAGCTTTATAGATCTAATAAAATGTAAAAAACCCGTTGACGACGCCTCTTTAATCTCTATAATGCGCCCCACTTCGAACGGAAAGCATCAGGCTTTAAGCCAGAAAGCAGAGGTTCGAAGTTGCTTTATAAAGGTTTGAAATATA
>MAAB01029569.1_pt1 | contig 91863 bp, 73 predicted proteins | sample 1115991 | NCBI WGS metagenome assembly MAAB01 (sample SAMN04961124, study PRJNA320927) | seawater metagenome | isolation source: sample BD02T18 sea water enriched with oil for 18 days | place: USA:Gulf of Mexico | collected 2013-07-27
CACGTTGGTGATGTTATTGGTGATTTAAACCGTCGTCGTGGTATGATCGGTGGTCAAGACGCTGGTGTTTCTGGTGTTCGTATCAAAGCTGACGTACCTCTTTCAGAAATGTTCGGTTACATCGGATCATTACGTACAATGACATCAGGTCGTGGTCAATTCTCAATGGAATTCTCTCACTACATGCCTTGTCCAAACAACGTAGCTGAAGAAGTAATTGCAGAAGTTAAAGCTGCAAAAGCTGCTAAAGACGCTGCTAGAAAATAATTAATCTTTAATTATTTTTAATGAAAAGGATGCTTCGGCATCCTTTTTTAGTGCCTGAAATATGCCGTGCAAGTCTTGTGTTAAGGCTTTAGGCCGAAGTTACCTAAAGGCTAAGTACAAAAAATACCCGTAAAATCCCCCCCATTTAATAAATTATGTTATAAGTCTACAGTTATAACAGCAGGTTTTCAGCATGTTAGAAATGCTTTAAACATAACTAACTTGAGTTATCACGTTTTAAAGCCGAGAAGGAACGTATTGGTTATTTGAGAAAGGTTATAGCGTTAAAGAGGTGGTACAGGTCACAGGACATAGAAACCTAAAAATATTAGGACGGTGTATACTCAGTTAATTCAGCATAAACTTCATAATAAATTTGACCATTAAAGTCATATTATAAAAATAGAATTTTAAAAGTTAAAATTTATTAACCATAGGCACTCTCAATATGGCTTTAGAGCCTATATGTAAATCCATAACACATTCATTATCACAATCATTAAAAATAATCTTTGTTAATATCATCGGATCGTCAGGGCGAATATCATGACCCAGAGAAAAAACTTCAGTGTACGCAAGGACTGCAGATTTATTTTTTTTATTAAGTGATTTGAAGTCTGAACTCATCAATTTTTGGATGTTATTTGGAAATGCAATTTGTCTCCCAACTAATTGTCTAATAAGAACGTCAAAAACCCCCTTGAGATTATGTGGAGCTAGTAACATAATTGGAAAATTATTTAACATAAAAAAGCGCATCATCTCTGAAATTAAGGCATTAAAATTTAGAGATGAAGTAACATTTTCAATAAGAAGACTTAAATCACTATTATTTATTTCCCTATGCAATGCAGTCATTATATTCTTCAACGAGTCATAACCAAGCGGTGAGCCTGAAATAGTAGAATGTGCTATCAAATTACAATAAAAGTTAAGAACCATATAATCCCTTTGCAATGAATTAGCTTCAAGAATCACTCTTATACCTACAAACATCCCAATTAATTCTGCATCAGAAATAAAACCGGATTTTTCCATGTGTTGTATTTGGGTCTTTAACCTTTGAGTATGAAAATCTTTTGTCTTACTCATATCCTACATTCCCTAGAAATTATATACATGATAATAAGCTAGACAAAATATAACATAAGTAGGAGTAATAAAGGTAAGTTCAACAATGAATATCCAGTACACGAAGAAATGCAGAAGAGCATTCGCTACGCTCACTCAGTGCAGTTTGTTTTTTTCTTAACGCTTCACTAAAAAAGAACAAACGCAAAACTGACAAATCGCTGTAAGGCTTGGTATATAAAGCTGACAGAGCCACTCCGAAAAAACTTTACCCCCGTATTACTTAACGGGATTAAAATCTTTCATTTCCTCCCTACGCGCCATTCCTCTTCCTCGTTGCTCAGGCTTCGCCCTCGTCCTCGTCATTGGCGCTAAAGGTCGTCAATTGAAAGCTAAGCACGTAATAAAAAGAACTCAAATACAAGCCCTTTGAAAGCATGCACATAGCAACTATGCTCAAGTTTCCTTTGAGCGGTAAAAGAAAAGACAGGTTTAGCAGGGACACGAATTCACAGTTTAGTTGTTGATAAAATTGTGTGCGCGAAGTTAAGCAAAATATTATTTGCTCTATTTCTGATAAAACTACGTTTTATGTTACGCTCCACTCTAATAAGCAAACGTTAGGAAAATGAGGGAGTTCTTTCCGCAGTTTAGGTATGAATAGTCTCTAATTAAGTTGTTGGCCATGAGGCCAAAATTTTCTCCAACGCTGAGTGGTAATTGGGGAGAGGTAGCTTTGCTTGTTACGTTTAATTAATCGGTGTAATTGCCATTGTTTTGGTGTTAGATGAATAACAATATTGAGATAATTAGGTATGTTAAAATAGCTAATATGATGATTAGGTTGCAGCTGCTGTAATATCGTCAAACACAAGTTAATATCACTATCACTGATATCAGGCAAATTAATTGATAAACAGGCTTGTGAGTCTAATTTACTGGTTAGCACCTCTAGCTGGTTGACTATGCTGTCAAAACCAAATTCTTGCGACTGGTAAACATCACAAATAATCCAATCAATATCGCTAGCATTTTGCTGTGCTAACCATGTCATGCCATCTGCACAGATTATATCAAGATTAACTCGTTCAGGATTGAAATACTGAGTAAAGCTGTTGATAACCTCTTGGCTGTGTTCAACGGTAGTTAACAATATCTCGGGCGATAAATGCTGTAAAAATCGGGTGAGGTTTCCGCCACCTAAGCCTAGTTCAATGATGCGTTCAGGCTTAAAAAATAGTAGGGGTAACAGTAAGGCTATCTGATGTGGTAGAGTTAATTGCCAAGGTTTGCGTTGATGCATTACACTTTGTACTACGTCACTAAATGCCATCCAACGATAAGAGTCATTTTCACTGACCGTTATTGCATCTTGTTGTTGGCTTAAATACACTAACCTGCCTTGGGCTAAGTGTTTCTCTAACTGCATAAGCCAATTCCTAAATTTAATGTTATACCCATGTTACCTCAAAATTCAGGATTCAGCTGGAATTAGAAACGCTTTTAGGCAAGACATTGATTGAAGATGATAGTTATTCTATTGTCGAAATCAATAACGTAGCATAAAGCGTTTATAAACCAACCCTGCGGGGGTGCCAGATAAAATAATGTTCATCGTTTCATCTATTTTTAAGGGAACAACCCTTAATAAAAAGATACGTCTTGATCATTAATCTATCTGGTATCCTGAAACTCGAATTTTGAAGTATCATGGGTATATATATGAATAAGTGTAAGGATAGTCAATGAATGTCTGCAGGTCACCAAAAAATGCACTAGAGTTTGAACAATATTACCAACTACGTTGGCAAATTTTGCGCAAGCCATGGGAGCAGCCATTGGGAAGTGAGCGTGATGGTTTAGAGCAAGAGAGCTTACATCGTATGATTATTGATGTTAATGAAAATGTGCTCGCTGTGGGGCGACTAGAAAAGTCGAGTCAGTTTTCTGGTCAAATACGTTTTATGGCGGTAAGCACCAAAGTACAAGGGCAGGGACTGGGACAGCAAATAATTTCCGAGTTGGAATACCAAGCACAAAAATTAGGCATCACTGAAATTACGTTGAATGCACGAGAAGATGCGGTGGGCTTTTACCGGAAACTAGGTTATAGCCTACAAGATTTTTCACACTTATTATTTGATAAAATTAAACATTTTACCATGAGTAAAACGTTATCGCATGCCGATAATCATCATCGACAAGCCTCGACAGCATTGCAAAATGTTTGGCATGAGACAATTCCGCTCAGTAAAGCGATGAATATTAAAATTAGTTATTTCGATGGGGCAGAACTTATTACCCATTGTGATGGCGATTTTAATAAAAATTTACATAACACCATGTTTGCTGGAAGTATTTATACCTTGGCAACTTTATCAGGTTGGGGCTGGGTGCATTTGCAATTACAGCAACAACAATTGAAAGGCGATATTGTTTTGGCTAAGGCAGATATCAAATATCATGCACCGATAGCTGGTATTGGTTATGCGAAGGTTGTTGCTAAATCAGTTTCAGGTGACTTTACTCGATTAACCCGAGGAAAAAATGCGCGTATTAATCTAACGGTTCATCTATATAGTGGTGAAAATATTGCTGCGACCTTTACTGGAAGTTATGCGGTATTAGCGCCTAAACCTTAATTGACACCCTAACATTAAAAGAGACGAAAACGTGAGAAAATATAATCAATTAATCATCACTATGATATTTGCGATCATGTCTGGATTGTTGAGTTTTTTCAGCTTTGCAGCGAGTGATAAACAAAGTATAGAGGCTACATTAGATAGCTTTCATCAGGCCGCTGCTGCAGCTCAGGCAAAACCTTACTTTAACCTACTTAGCCAGGATGCTATTTTTCTGGGTACCGATGCGACTGAGCGTTGGAGTAAAGAGGAGTTTAAGGCTTTTGTCGTACCATATTTTTCACAGGGTAAGGGCTGGCTTTATACGCCTGTAAAGCGCAATATCAGTGTGGTTAAACGAGGGCAGGTAGCCTTTTTTGATGAAATACTTTTTAGCGAAAGTTATGGCACCTGTCGCGGCTCTGGACTACTGGTTAAAACGGAGCAAGGCTGGAAGATATCCCAGTACAACCTATCAATCCCTATGCCTAATGGTATAGCAAAAGCGTTAGTTAAGCAGATAAAAGCCTTTGAGCAGAGTAAGTAGCATCCCCTTAAAATAAACATAATGAGCAATGCAATGACTGACAACGTATTGAAGAATAAAGGTGTATCCTCGGTAGGTATCATTGGATGCGGATGGCTAGGGAGTTCACTAGCTTATCACTTGAAAGAACAGGGCGTAGCAGTGCTTGCCACGCGCAGCAATGTTGAAAATATAGAGCAACTAAATAACCAAGGTATTCACGCGGAAGTGTTATCTTTACCTGCAGAGCAAGCACAGCTAAATAAACACGCCATTTTTAGACAACAATGTTTAGTGATCGCCATAACGCCGCAATTTAAACAGGGTCGAGTTGATTACGCGGATAAAATTCAACAGTTAGTTAAGTCAGCCAAAGTGAGTAACTGTGTTGAACGAATTATCTTACTCAGTAGCAGTGCTGTATATAATGGTTTATCAGGAAGTGTGGAAGAAAATAGCATTTTGGATATGTCGGCTGATAAAGTTTCCTTATTAAATCAAGCTGAGCAAGCAGTACTTGGTTTTAATAGTCATGTTACAGATGCATCTCGTTTGCCTGATAATTTAAGTCATAAAAAGGGCTATGTACTCAGGTTATCTGGTTTAGTTGGGCCCAGACGTCATCCCGGAAAGTTTTTATTAAATGGCCGGTTGCTAAAAAGTCCTCAAGCTATAGTTAACTTAATTCACCAAAAAGATGCTGTTGGTCTTATTGAAGCATTATTAAAAAGTGAACTTTATGGGGGCATTTTTAATGGTGTCAGTTCAACACATATAACTAAAAAACAATACTATCAAGCAGCGGCGAAAGCTTTGCAATTACCTACACCTATCTTTGATGAGAATGATATATCAGGAGAAAATGCTCCTAAGATCGTCTCGGGCAAAAAAACTCAGTCAGCTTTAGCTTATTCATTTGTCTATGATGATTTACTCACATGGCTTGAGCAAGCAGACTAATTTTATTTTTCAATTCAAATGACAATTCTTTTTATCAAAGTGATTATTGCACAGGGTGTCGGTACTTTTGATATACTAGCGCCGATATTTCTTGAAGAGCCAACTTTTGCAGTTATTCCCGACAAAATTTTTAATTCGACATCAAGCTAAACTAGTGTTTATTGCCGTATGGGCCCATGTCACTATTCTGGATTTATGCGCTGTGACTTATTCAGGGCCAGTATTTTTTTTGCAAAAAAGTTTACAGCCATACACAATATTTGTTCACCTAACGGTCGCTTGCTTAACGTTAATCTTCTATTTTTTTCTTAAAAAGCTCTATGCTCGTCTTCGAGTAAATAAAACCACAAAGGCACTAAACTCAACTAAGGGGTCTTCATACTGATGCGTGTTGTACTTGCGCCCATGGAAGGCGTATTAGATCATTTAATGCGCGGCTTACTAACTCAAGTTGGCAGCTATGACCTCTGTGTTACCGAATTTATTCGTATTGTTGATCAAGTTATATCAGACAACGCTTTTTATCGCTTTTGTCCTGAATTAAAAGAAGCGGGTGCATATGGTTGCACGACCAAAGCGGGAACACCTGTTCGGGTGCAGTTACTTGGACAACATCCTCAATATATGGCAGAAAATGCTGCCAAAGTAGTAGAACTTGGCTCTAATGGCATTGATATTAATTTCGGTTGCCCATCTAAAATGGTCAATAAAAATCAAGGTGGGGCTGTTTTATTAAAAGATCCGGATAATCTTTATCAAATAGTCAAAGCCGTTAAGGAGGCTGTACCTAGCGATACTATTGTCAGCGCTAAAATTCGTTTAGGTTATGAGGATAAAAGCCTAGCGATTGAAAATGGACAAGCGGTTGAAGCTGCCGGTGCTAATGAGTTGACTGTTCATGCCCGGACTAAAATAGAAGGGTATAAACCACCTGCGCATTGGCATTGGATTGCGAAGATAAAAAATGAAATTTCTATCCCCGTCATCGCTAATGGTGATATTTGGAATCTCAAAGACGCGATAAAGTGTCGAGAAATTTCTGGTTGTACTGATGTGATGGTTGGTCGCGGCGCATTAACCATGCCTAATTTAGGTAAAGTTATTAAACAAGAAGATGATGTAATGCCTTGGTTTGATGTGCAGGCTTTGCTGTTAGCTTATACTGAGTGTGAAACCCGTGGTGATAAAAGTAAATATTTCCCTAATCGCATTAAACAATGGCTTAAATATTTAAAGAATCACTATCAAGAAGCAGATGCCCTATTTGGTGAAATTAGGACATTAAAAACGGCAGCAGATATAAGCGCAGCACTGCAAAGCTAGTGCTATAAAGCTTTGCAGACCAATGTTTATTAGCCTAGTTTGTTTTTTATTCTATATCTTTAGAGGGGGGCATCATCTCTACAAAATATAATTGAACTTTTTAAACTGCATGACATCGTTTAATTTCTTCAATTAGTGCATTAGCCAGTGGCGATACACTGTTATTTTTTGAAGAGATTAGCATAACGGGAATTTGATAAGAGTATTTTTCAGGGAAAATTGACTTAAACAAACCTTTATCAACCCAATAACTTGCATAGTGTTCTGGTAAATAACCAATAAATTCACCTGATAAAATGAGGTGAGCTATGCCTTCATCATGATAGGCAGTAGCACTATTTTGGTAATTTAAACCATCATTTCTTACTTCTTTATCACGCATATAGTTACTGGTGATCACTTCCGCTGTTTCAAGTGATTTAGTTATTTCTGACGGAGTACAGTCGAATAATTTGTGTCCTTTACCGCAATATAAATAGTTAGTTTCATTGTGCAAAGGATAATAATCTAAGCCACGCAGATGATGACGGCTCACCCCTAGACCAACTAGTGAGCGGCCATTAGCAACCGATGTTTCAACTTCACGTGCTTCACAAACATTAATATCAAACTGAATATTATCTCCCTTGGCTTTTAATGCTGAAATGACACGGGCAACACCACAGCGAGGATCACTGACAAAAGTATCAATAGTCGAAATGGTGACTCGCCCTGATAGTTCATGTTTTGAACTCGCTACCGTGCTGGTAAAAGCTTCACATTGTTGAAGTAACTCTAGTGAAGCTTGATAAGTTACTCGCCCCGTTTCTGTTAACTCGAAACCACTTCTGCCACGTTTACATAATTTGATAGCTAAACGCACTTCTAAGTCTGACAAATGCGCACTAATAGTAGAACGACCTATATTTAAACGAGACTCTGCTGCAGATAAACCGCCGCATTCAACAATAGCGACGAATACTCTCAGTAAACGTAAATCTACATCATGAACTTGCATAATTTTTATTCCTGATAGTTCGATAGAATGGGAATGAATTACGATTATTATCTATTTATAAAACATATAGAGCAAGATAAAATAGATGCATTAAAAGCACTTTGTGCATAAAACATATAAATAGTTAGGAACATTCAGATGACATTTAAATATGGTATTGACCGTTTAAATCTTGATATTGCTAATGGTATTGCTGATGGCAGTATTCAAGCAGAGCTCTGTCAAGAAGCGATAGATAAAATTAATACAAGCCGCCAAAGAGTTGAGAAAATGGCCGCTTCAGATAAAGCGGTATATGGTATTAATACGGGCTTTGGTCCTTTATGTGATACTCAAATTTCACCTGAAGATACAAATTTATTACAGAAGAACTTACTAATTACCCATGCCGTAGGTGTTGGTGAGCCAATTGCAAAAGCAATTTCAAAGCTGATGCTGATCACTAAAGTACATGCCTTAAGTCAGGGATTTTCCGGTATTCGCCTAGAGGTTGTAGAGCGTATGTTAGCGTTTATCAATCTTGATTTGATCCCTGTTGTACCAGAGCAGGGCTCAGTAGGAGCGTCGGGAGATTTAGCACCGCTTTCTCATTTATTTTTACCTCTCTTAGGTGAAGGTGAATTCTGGCAAAGTGAAGTGGGACAAGATGATAAAATAGTTGCTGCAGCACCGCTACTTTGTGAGAACGGTTTAGACATTATGGACCTGCAAGCAAAAGAAGGTTTAGCGTTAATCAACGGTACTCAGTTCATTTTATCACACGCTATTACAGCGTTAACAAAGATGCGTTATCTTTTAGATCTTGCTGACTTGACCGGTGCTATGAGTATCGAGGGTATGCAAGGTAGCGAATCACCATTTAGAGAAGAGCTACATCAAACACGTGCATTTAAAGGTAATTTAGAAGTTGCTGCGCGCATGAGAAATTTCTTTAAAGATTCACAAAATATGGCTGCTCATGAAGGGTGTGAGCGTGTTCAAGATCCTTATTCATTAAGATGTATTCCTCAAGTGCATGGCGCATCACGTAATGCCTATTACCACTTAGAAGAGTTAGTTGAAATTGAAATGAACTCTGTCACGGATAACCCAATTGTTATCAGTAGCGAAGAAGCGATTTCAGGTGGTAGTTTTCATGGTCAACCACTGGCAATGGTGCTTGACTATGCTTCTATTGCAGCATCAGAATTGGGCAATATTTCAGACAGACGTTGTTACCTATTATTAGAAGGCATTCACGGTTTACCAAGGTTATTGACGTCTGCAGGCGGTTTAAACTCAGGCATGATGATCCCACAATACGCAACCGCTGCATTAGTGACTGAAAACAAATCGCTTTGTTTTCCACCTTCTGCTGATAGTGTGCCGACCTCTATGGGTCAAGAAGATCACGTATCTATGGGTAGTATTTCTGGCAGACAATTAAATCAAATATTAGGTAATTTAGAGAAAATATTGGCTATCGAGTTAATGTATGCGGCACAAGCTATCGAATTTAGACGCCCTAACAAATGCTCTGATATTATTGAACTAAACCACCAACTAATCAGAGCAAACGTAGCTAAGCTTGAAGAAGATCGACTATTAAAGCCTGACATTGATGCCATGATTAAACTAGTGAAATCACAAGCATTTACAGTTAAATAAAGGAAGGCCTTACCATGGAGACAACGATGAATTTTCAAGACTTAACTTTGTTTAAAGAGAGCATAAAACAAGGTATTCCAAGCGTTTTACCACCAGCAAAGCCTTATTCTGCGGATGCTAATCGTGCCCCTAAACGTAAAGATATTCTTTCTGTCGATGAAAAACAGTTAGCAGTAAGAAACGCTTTACGTTATTTTCCAAAAGAATGGCACCAAGAATTAGCCATTGAATTTGCACAAGAGTTGAAAGACTTTGGCCGTATTTATATGTACCGATTCAAGCCAAGTTACCATATGAAAGCCCGTTCAATCGCCGACTATCCAGCAAAATGTGAGCAAGCTGCAGCAATTATGTTAATGGTGGAAAATAATTTGGACCCTGCGGTTGCCCAACATCCAGAAGAATTAATCACTTATGGCGGCAATGGTGCTGTGTTCCAAAATTGGGCTCAATACCTACTAGCGATGAAATATTTAAGTGAAATGGAAGGCGACCAAACCTTACATTTATACTCTGGACATCCTATGGGGCTGTTCCCGTCATCGGAAGATGCACCACGTGTAGTTGTGACTAACGGTATGATGATCCCTAATTACTCTCAGCCTGATGACTGGGAAAAATTTAACGCCTTAGGGGTTACTCAGTACGGGCAGATGACCGCTGGCTCTTTTATGTATATTGGCCCTCAAGGCATTGTGCACGGCACGACTATTACGGTAATGAATGCTTTTCGTAAAGTGTTAGCTGCAGGTGAAAGCCCACAAGGTAAAATTTTCCTCACTGCTGGCTTAGGCGGTATGAGTGGTGCTCAACCAAAAGCAGGTAATATTGCTAACTGTGTGACTGTCTGTGCCGAGATTAACGCTAATGCGGCAACGAAACGTCACCAGCAAGGTTGGGTTGATGAATTAATCGATAATATGGATGAACTTGTTGCTCGGGTGAAAGCTGCACAAGCAAACAAAGAAGTCGTTTCGATTGCGTATATTGGTAATATTGTCGATGTATGGGAAAACTTCTATGAAAAAGAAATTTATATTCATTTAGGCTCAGACCAAACGTCACTGCACAATCCTTGGTCAGGCGGTTACTACCCAGTAGATATTAGCTATGAAGAATCGAATCGCTTGATTCGTGAAGAGCCAGACGTTTTCAAAGAAAAAGTACAATCTACGTTAAAACGCCATGCGGATGCCGTTAACAAGCACACAGCACGTGGCACTTACTTCTTCGATTACGGTAATGCTTTTTTACTTGAAGCATCACGTGCAGGCGGCGATGTCATGGCTGAGAATGGCATTGATTTTAAATACCCATCTTACGTTCAAGATATCTTAGGCCCAATGTGTTTTGATTATGGCTTTGGGCCATTTCGCTGGGTTTGTGCTTCGGGTAAATCGGAAGATTTAGATAAAACTGATGCCATCGCAGCCAAAGTGCTGAAAAAGATCATGCAAGAGTCGCCTGAAGAAATTCAGCAACAAATGCAAGATAACATCACGTGGATTGAAGACGCTAAGCAAAATAAGTTAGTGGTGGGTTCGCAAGCACGTATTTTGTATGCCGATGCTCAAGGTCGTATGGAAATTGCTAAAGCCTTTAATGATGCAATCAATAATGGCGATATAGGTCCTGTGGTATTAGGCCGAGATCATCATGATGTCAGCGGAACCGATTCACCATTTCGTGAAACATCCAATATATATGATGGCAGTCGCTTTACTGCAGATATGGCTATTCACAATGTTATTGGTGATAGCTTCCGGGGTGCGACTTGGGTTTCAATCCATAATGGTGGTGGCGTAGGCTGGGGTGAAGTCGTCAATGGTGGTTTTGGTATGTTACTTGATGGCTCAGCAGCAGCTGAACGTCGACTTAAATCCATGTTGCTGTTTGATGTAAACAACGGTATTGCCCGTCGCAGTTGGGCGCGTAATGAAGAAGCTAACTTTGCTATTAAACGTGAAATGGCTCGTACACCCAAGCTTAAAGTTACGTTAGCAAATTTAGTTGAAGACGATGTTTTAAATAAACTATCGTTTTAAATTACTAATTAGGTGAATAAAATTCAGAGTTACGTTATGAAAAGTAGCGTACCTCTGAACGTAGTTATTAATCGTCCCCCATTTTTTGGCAGTACTTAAAAAACGAGATGGCTGCCCAGACGATACTTGCTTCCTGGTGATGTGAGTATGGCTAAACTAACAATGCCCTGTTTTGACCATGTTCTACGTCGTACCTGCAAACAAGGAGCAATTTCTTCAATATTAAGCAGTTGGCAAATATGCTGCTCAGCTAGTACAGCTTCGACTTCATGAGTTGCTTCAGTTAAAGGCGCAACTGAAGAAAGGTATTCATGGGATGTTATTTTGGTAAAGTTCTGTAATAGATATTCGGGCACTAGCGAAGCATTAACATAACGTTGCTCTAACTGAATAGGCTCACCATTTTCGAAATGTAAAATTTCCGAATAATAGACATGCTCATTATTTTTTAAATTCAGTAAAATGGCTAATTCGTCAGTGACAGCAATAGCTTGTAGTAACAGTTGTTCTGCTTTGTGTTCATGACCCCGCTCGCTAATTTCATCACTGATATTCCGAATTTTTAGCAAAGACGATTGTGATTTAAATGTGGCAACAAAAGTGCCTGCACCTTGAGAACGTACTAAAATTCCTTGTGCAGTGAGCTCTTGCAATGCACGTCTGGCGGTCATACGGCTTACGTCAAATTGTTGTGTAAGTTCATTCTCAGAAGGTACCTTAGCATTTTGAGGCCATTCTCCCGACTCTATATTTTCACAAATGTACTGCTTGATAACAGTATATTTTGCTGGTTTATCTTTTTTTGTTGAGCTGTTATTCGAGTTATTATTAGCGGAGGCCATTATGATTTATTTCGAGTTTGTTTAACTTATTTATAAGATCTCATATCTTTAATGAAAAGGCAATGCTTGTATATACAAGTTGATTGTTGAGGGTTTTCAAGGTAAAATTTTTCTTTCCTGGTAAGCTGATACGTTAGTTGTTTATAACGAAAAACTTGACGTCTATTTTACAGCATACTTTTTATCTTAGGTAGTAGTATGACATATTCAAAACATTGGCAAACCCTCTATATCAATGTAAATCTGGCAACCATGAGCGATGGCGGTAATAGTTATGGGGAAGTTACCCAAGCTGCTTTAGCTATTCGTGATGGTAAAATTGCTTGGTTAGGTAAAGAAAGTGATTTACCTGCGGATTTCTCTGCAAGTGATAGTGAAGTGGTTGTTATTGACGGTAAAGGGCAATGGCTAACTCCTGGGTTAATTGATTGCCATACGCACTTAGTGTACGGCGGAAATCGAGCCAATGAATTTGAAATGCGTTTACAAGGTCGAAGTTATCAAGAGATTGCCAATGCCGGCGGTGGTATAGTTTCAACAGTCACTGCAACGCGCAAGGCTAGTGAAGAAGAGCTTCTTACTAGTGCTTTACCGCGCTTAGCGGCTTTACATCAACAAGGTGTAACTACGGTTGAAATCAAATCGGGTTACGGATTAGATACATCAAACGAAATCAAAATGCTTAAAGTAGCTGGTTTATTAGCAGATGAACTGCCTGTTACAATTAAACGTACTTTTTTAGGGGCCCATGCGCTGCCGACCGAATACAAAGATAATGCTGAAGGTTACCTCGATGTTGTGTGCGAAGAAATGCTGCCACAAGTTGTTAAGGAAAACTTAGCCGATGCTGTTGATGTATTTTGTGAAGGTATAGGGTTTAGCCTTGAACAAACTAAGCGGGTTTTTGATGCCGCACAATCACATAACTTACCCATTAAAGTTCATGCTGAGCAATTATCAAATTTAGGCGCCTCAGAATTGGCGGCAAATTATGATGCTTTGTCATCTGATCATATTGAGTTTTTAGATGAAGCGGGTATCAAAGCGATGAAAAAAGCCGGTATGACAGCAGTATTATTGCCAGGTGCTTTTTATTTCCTGCGTGAAACTCAGTTACCACCAATAGCATTGCTGCGCAAACACCAAGTACCTATGGCTGTGGCAACAGATGCCAACCCTGGCACTTCACCTATTCATAATATTCACCTGATGCTTAATATGGCCTGTACTCTGTTTAAACTAACACCATCCGAAGCATTAGCAGGTATTACCTGTCATGGTGCTAATGCATTAGGGATGTCTGAGAGCAAAGGGCAGTTGGCTGTTGGTTATGATGCTGATATTGCTGTATGGAATATTGATCAACCGGCAGAGCTTTGTTATCAATTCGGTGTGAATCCATTGAGCTGTTTAATAAAAGATGGGCTGCAAGTCTTGATGCATGATAAGAAATAAAGTGGGCAGTCATGGGGAGTATACTGTAGTACTCATGGCCGTCTTGAAACTATGCTTATCAGATTATTTTTCGCTCGTTGAATGAATCACTTTTTCTGCTGAAGCAAAGATGACTAACTAGCGAAGATAACCACTTTGCTGTAATGTTTCTTGTCCGCTGAATAATCTGAAAAGAGGTAAGAAAAGTTCACGTATTTGATTTACATCAGGATATATGACTTTTTTAGGTTAAAGTAACAGACATTATGACAACCATTGTCTACCAAGACAAAACTGGTATACACTGCTCGCTCAAGTAAATTTTGCTAGGAGTAGATGGTGAGCCATCCTTTTCTTTTGCGTTCTACGCTTTTACATTATTATGTAGTTATTGTTTTATTATTGTTTATTTCTTTCGCCTCTTGGACGGTAGAAGCTTGTTCAGCAGAGAATACAGCTTGTGTAAAAGTACAGGTTAATAATGTAAGAAACATTCCATTGGAAAATATGGTGGTGTATCTTGAACCCCAAGCAGGGCAAGTTTTAACTCAACAGAATGAGACTGTAAATATTAGTCAACATAGTAAATCCTTCATTCCCTACATAAGTGTTAGCCAAAGCAGCGCTAAGGTCAGCTTTGAAAATAAAGATGATATTACTCATCATATTTACTCAGCTGATAGTAAAAATAAATTCTCCTTTAAAATACGGGCAGGTAAAACTGACTCAAAAACACAATTTAATCAGGCCGCGGAAATTGCGATGGGTTGTAATATTCACGATTGGATGAGTGGTTACCTGTTAGTCGTTGACACCCCATACTTTGCTAAAACGGATGCGCAAGGGCTAGCGAGTTTTTCGCTAAAAGAGTTAGGGAAATATCGCGTTGTAGTATGGCATCCTCAAATGCGGACAGAGAATAATCGTATGTTTCTTGAAAAAGACCTGTTAACCGATGACACCTTTACTTTTACTTTAAAGCATAATATGGATGAAATTCCAGCCCAAAAAAGTGATGAAGATTTTGATTTTCTTTCAGATTATTAGTTATAAAAAATAAGAAGTTAATGAATGAAGAGTTTACAAAATAAAATATTTTTATTGTTTGTCATATTATTATTGATGGTTCAAGCAATTGCTTTTTGGACCTTGTATAGCGAAAAGAAAAACCTAGAAGCGGCAGAAATTAATAATCGCTTAATGACCGCAAAAACCATTTTTACCGAGATATTTGATCGCAGGTTGACTTACTTATCTACTTTTGCTGAAACGGTAGCGAAAGACTATGGCTTAAAAGAAGTTTTTAATGAGGATACTCGTAGCTTATTATTTGCCTTAAATAACCACAGAAAGCGTATCGATGCTGACTTAGCGATGACAATCTCATCAGAAGGTATTATCAATGGCCAATTACAACGCCACTTCGTTAATGGCAAAGGTAAAATTAGACAAGGCGCGGAACGAAACAGTGCTTTTCGTTTCAGTGAATGGCTTGCAACAGGCCAAACAGCGCATTTGTACATGATTGATGATGCACTTTACCAATTGAGTTTATCGCCAGTTACTGTTGGCACTAAAACATTGGGATGGATTGCTTTTGGCTTTCAAATAGATGAGCGGTTAGCAGATGAATTTAAAAATATTACCGGCTTAAATACTGATTTTGTTATTAAAAATGACGGTTCGTGGCAGCTCATCTCAATTGCCCAAAGCAATAACAGTGATGAAAGTTATAAGAAATTACTTAAGTTGGCCGTACAGGTTATTGAAAATAAGACCCCAGATCAATATATCGCCACTCATTCCTTAATTACGGAATTTGATGATCAAGAATTTGGTGTAGCCATGCATGGTTTACGCGCTAACTTTGTCGCCTTATTGCAAGAGCAATGGTGGAAGCTGTTATTTCTTGCAGCATTAACGCTATTGTTGTCGCTGACTAGCGCCTACTTTATTGCTGGCTCTATTAGTAAGCCGATAAAACGCTTGGTGGCTCAAGCTAAAGTTATTGCTAGTGGAGATTATCAGCAAAAAGTTACTTTAAAAGATAACAATGAAATTGGACAACTTGCTGATGAGTTCAATCAAATGCAAGCTGCTGTTTTACAACGTGAAGAAGCGATTACTCACCGTGCTGATCATGATCCATTAACAGATTTACCCAATCGAAATAAACTCAGTAAAACAGTAAATAAACTCATCGAACAACAGCAAAACTTTCTAGTTTTACATTTAAACCTCAGTCGCTTGAAAGATGTTAACGATACACTCGGTCATGATGTAGGTGATGAAGTTATTAAAGCACTGGCGAGTCGTTTACAGAACTTATGTCAAATGAATAGTTTTAAGGCCTTGGCACATTTAGGAGCAGATGAATTTATATTATTGGTTGAACATTTAAAGGTTGATGAAGCTATTTATCAGCTAAGAGCTGAGCTCGAACCAACAGTTGATTATCATGGTATTAGTTTGCAACTGCAGGTCAGGATTGGTGTCTCAGCGTACCCTGAGCATTCGATTGATGATAAATCATTATTGCAAATGGCCGATACAGCATTAAATAGTACCAGAGAAAAGGGCCAGTTAGTTCAAGTTTACCACCCTGATCTTGATGTGAATACCGTAGAGCGGCTAAGTCTCATTAATGATTTAAAGCAAGCGATCCCAGCAGGGGAGTTGGAGTTACATTTTCAACCTAAAATGTGTTTAAAAACTAATACAGTAACGCATGCCGAAGCATTAGTTCGTTGGCAACATCCTACATTAGGTATGGTACCTCCGGATAACTTCATACATATTGCAGAGCAAACCGGTCAAATTAAGGCGTTAACACGTTGGGTATTTGTTACCGCATTGGCTCAATATAATACTTGGCAAGAACAAGGCATTGATTTGAATATAGCAATAAATGTTTCTGCAGAAAATTTAAAAGAAAACGATTTTCATCATTTTATCTGTCAATCAGTTATGGCAGCAAAGGTACCAGCAGAAAAAATCACACTGGAAGTGACGGAAAGCTCTGTTGTAGAAGATCCAGAAGCGGCCATTAAAATATTGGCTGAGTTTAAAGATTACGGTATGAAAATATCTATTGATGATTATGGCACTGGTTATTCTTCCTTAGCACAATTGAAGCAATTACCGGTACATGAATTAAAAATTGATAAATCATTTATTCAGCATTTGGAACATGATGATGATGATCAAATAATAGTACGCTCTACCATAGAGCTGGCTCATAATATGGGACTGCATGTGGTTGCTGAAGGAATAGAAGATGAATTTGCTTTAAATTGGTTAGCAGCTCATGGCTGTGAACTCGCGCAGGGCTATTACATCAGTAAACCAAAAACAGCCGTTGAACTAACCCCATGGCTGTTATCACAGTTAAATAGCAAAGATGTTAAGGAAATGGTTTGATTAAAACAGGCATAACGCTTTGTCAGTTTTTGGCTTTAATGACTTTTGTTACATTACATAATTCTCAAGCGGCTGAATATAGTGTGCATGGCATAGCAGACCTTAGAGTTAGCTATATTGACTCTGTCGATAAAGGTTATCTCATTAGTGGGCAAGGTAAGCTTGGCTTAGGTGATGGGCTGCACATTTCATTAGCGCAACTTGGTGCAGATTTATCGGTCACTTGGGAAAATGGTCTTAGTGCCCACGGCGTAGTTAATGCCTACCCTAAAGCCAGCGGTGGTGGTGAGAGCACTGTTTTAGGGATCACTGAAGCGTATCTCAAATATCGCTCGCTGCCGACGAGTTCAGGTTATCGGTTGCAAACTAAAGTAGGTATTTTCTATCCAGAAATCTCTCTTGAAAATAATGCCTATGCTTGGGCAAGTAAAGATACTTTAGATTCATCTACTGTAAATACTTGGATTGGTGAAGAAATTCGAGTAGTAGGATCCGAGCTTAAAGTGACTCGTTTAGGTCGATTAAATCATAATAAGTATGATTTATCAGTGTCAGCGACGGCCTTTATAAATAATGATCCCGCAGGCGCGTTATTGTCTTGGCATGGCTGGACAATCAGTAATCGGCAAACGCTTTGGACAGAAAAACGGCCTTTTCCGTGGTTTCCTGCTCGAGCTGATGGACAAGCATTAGCTGGACAAGCAGATAAATCCGATCCTTTTTTAGAATTGGACCATCGTGTCGGCTACCACGTAAGAGGGGAGTGGAAGCTACGTGGAAAGGGGGAGATATCTGCAGGTTATTATGATAACAGAGCCACACCTTATAAAGTTGTTGATGGCCAATACGGCTGGAGAACACGCTTTTATCACCTAGGAGCACGCTGGCGTTTTAGTCAAAATTTATCATTAACTGCGCAGTATTTATCAGGTGATACCTTGATGCAAAGTGAAAGCAAGATGGATGTAGTCAACAATGACTACGCCAGCGGTTTTGTCGCACTACATTATAATTGGCAAGCCATTGTGGCGAATAAAAACCATAAAAGTACGTTGCGAGTCGAAGATTTTTCAGTGACAGATAATGATAATACCTGGGGCGATAATAATAATGAACAAGGACAAGCGCTGACTTTGAATCACAGTTATCGTTTGAGTAAACCTTGGTTTTTATCTGCAGAGTTTACGCTTATTGATAGCCATAGGCCTGCTCGCTATTATACTGGTCTGCCAGTTGATTTAATCGAAAGGCAATGGCAATTAGCTGCGCGTTATTTTTTCTAAGTTAAGCTGCATGTCCCCCATAGTTAAACGGTAATACTGATTAATTTACTATCCATAGATTAATTACCGTTTAAATGGGCAATGTGGCTTTTGGCTTTGGTTGGATAATTCGAAAAGATACCATCAACACCCAATTGTTTCATGGCATTGATATCCTCTAATTCATCAACTGTATAGACAAACACTTTTAAACCGCGTTTGTGGGCATCTGCTACAAAGTGCTCACTAATAAAATCAACGTCAAGGTGAACAGAATAAGCATTTAATTGCTGAGCAAATTTTGCATAGTCTAATGGGTAACATGCGGTCAGTGCACCTATGGCAAAATCATTTCGCTGTTGCTGAATAGCATGTAATAACCTGTGGTTAAAAGAAGAAAATAAAACTTCATGACGTAATAGCTCTGTTGTTTTGATTGCTTCATCTATGCAAGAAAATAATAGCGTTAAGTTTTTTACCGCTTTTAATTCTATATTGATCGTACATTTGCCGGCGATGAGCTTTAATACTTCATCTAAGGTTGGAATAACCTCACCAGCACCCGCATCTAAACTGCGTAAGTACTGATAATCGTAGTTAAAAATTTGTCCATGGCCTGATGTGGTTCTGTGTAACCATCGATCATGAATAACAAATAATTGACCGTCAACTTCATGAATATCTATTTCAATACCATCTACTTCAGCAGCTAATGCTGTACGAATGGATCGAAGAGTATTCTCTGGTTCAACTCCGCTGGCGCCGCGGTGTGCAAAAATTAACATAGTTATACCAATTCCATTAAATTTATTCCCAACTCAGAGCTATGTCAGAGAAGCCAGAACAAATAACATTTGTGCTGATATAGTCATTCTATATTTAACAAATTTGTGAAGTTATTGCTTTTCTGACAAGCTCCCAAGGGCGAGTTTAAAAGGTTTACATACATCGTTATTGATTTTGAGAAGGGAATAACCATTCTCAAAATCAATGCCTTGCCTCTAAGCCTTTTAATTCTCGCTGAGTGAGAAATAACTTAATGGACTTGGTATGAATTAAATATGATTAATACATTAGTGTTGGTTTTAAGTATAATACCGAGTAACGTGATTGTACTAAAATTAAATGAGCCGTGACTAAATTGACTACCTCAACTCCCCCAAAACGTTTAAATAAATACATTAGTGATTCAGGTTTTTGTTCGCGCCGTAGTGCCGATAAAATGATAGAAGCCAATCGGGTAACCATCAATGATAAAGTGCCAGAGCTTGGTACTAAAGTATTGGCGGGTGATGTAGTTAAAGTCGACGGCTTTGATATTGCGCCAATTAGTGCTGATAAATCAGATCGTATCTACATTGCCTATAATAAACCTATTGGCATTACCTGCACTACTGAAAAGCATGTGCGTGGCAATATCATTGATGCCATTGGGCATAAGAAACGTATATTTCCCATCGGTCGCTTAGATAAACCATCAGAAGGTTTGATATTTCTCACCAGTGATGGCGATATTGTTAATAAAATTTTACGTGCGGAAAATGCTCACGACAAAGAATATATTGTCACCGTTGACAAACCTATTAGTGAACGCTTTATCGAACGAATGTCTCGAGGTGTACCTATCTTGGGAACCATTACCAAACCGTGTATTGTACGAGTTAAAAGCCGTTTTGAGTTTACAATTATCCTTACTCAGGGGCTTAATCGTCAGATCCGTCGTATGTGTGAATATCTAGATTATGAAGTGAAAACATTAAAACGCTCTCGTATCATGAATGTAGATTTAGGGAGTCTGAAACCAGGACAATGGCGAGAATTAACAGCAAGTGAAATGGCCGATATTAACCAAGCTGTTCAAGGGTCGAGTAAAACAGCCATTAATACCGCACAGCCTAAACAGACCACTGCAAACATGACTGAGCTTGAAGACTTATCTGCCTCAATAAACAATGCTGCTAATAAAGGTAAATCGAAAACTAAGCAGGGTACAGCTGCAAAAAAAACTCCGAGTAAACAGAGAGATGTATGGCCTTATAACAGCCATAAAACGAAAGGCTAAATCAACGCTTCTTTTTGATTATTGCAATACTTACATAGCGTGACTATGTAAGTATTGCACAGCAATTAAACCCATCCCGTATAAAGAAATTTTCACTACGTGAGTACTTGTTTACACGAGATGGTATGACTCTAAATTAACCCTTATTGATTCCGACTAGAGCTCCTGAAAGCTCGGTTATGACTTGGGTATCTTCTATGGTTGAAGGTATTTCAATCTCTTGACCATCAATCATTTGCCTAAGAGTTTTACGTAATATTTTGCCCGAACGTGTTTTTGGCAATCTATCAATGATAAGTAATTTCTTTAACGATGCTATTGCACCAATGTCATCGCGAATGCTTTGTTTTAACTCGCTAATGAGTTCTTCATCACTGGCTGTAATACCATTTTTTATTACCACTAGGCCAAGCGGAACTTGCCCTTTCAATGCATCGTTGATGCCGACCACAGCACATTCTGCTACTGCGGGGTGCCCCGATAAAACTTCTTCCATTTCACCTGTAGATAAACGATGTCCGGCAACATTGATAACATCATCAATGCGACCCATGATAAAGAGGTAACCATCTTCATCAATATAACCGCCGTCTCCTGAGGTATAATAGCCAGGGTGATTTGATAAATACCCTGATACTAAACGCTCTGGATCTTGATAAATTGTAGCTAAACAGCCAGGAGGAAGTGGTAATTTTATGGCGACGCTACCTTGTTGTCCTGCAGGAACTTGTTGGCCATCGCCATCAAGGATTTGTACATCAAAACCTGCAATTGGAAAACCTGCTGAGCCTGCTTTGGTTGCCACGATATTGCCATTGCCATCATCTAATGGCGTACTCGCAATGGCCCAACCTGTTTCTGTTTGCCACCAATGATCAATTACTGGTAATTGTGTTTTTTCTTTTAGCCAATGGTAAGTGGCTGGATCTAAACGTTCGCCAGCTAAGAAAAGGCGTTTTAGGGATGAAAGATCATATTCTTTAAGCAAGTCGCCTTCAGGATCTTCTTTTCCGATAGCACGAAATGCGGTTGGTGCTGAAAATAATGCATTTACTTTGTACTCAGCACACACACGCCAAAAAGCACCAGCGTCAGGTGTTCTAATCGGCTTTCCTTCGTAGACAATTGTGGTGCAACCAGCCATTAAGGTGCCATAAATAATGTAAGAGTGACCAACCACCCAGCCAACGTCAGAGGCAGCCCAGAAGGTGTCTCCCTTTTTCATACCGTAAATATTTTTCATGCTGTACTGCATCGCGACAGCATGACCGCCATTATCTCTTACCACACCTTTAGGTTTGCCAGTGGTACCAGAAGTATACAAAATGTAGAGCGGGTCAGTACTTTTCACTGGTACTGGAGGAATTTCGATAGCGACGTCCATTTGTTCTTGCCAATCAAGGTCTCTGCCGGGTACAAGTTGTGCTTTTACTTCATCTCTTTGAAAAATAATGCAATTGTTTGGCTTATGCGTCGCAATCTCAATCGCGTCATCGATTAATGGTTTGTAAGGAATAACTTTTGCAATTTCAACACCACAACTAGCGCCTACGATGACTTTTGGCTCCGCATCATTGATACGTACAGCAAGCTCATTGGCAGCAAAACCACCAAAAACTACGGAGTGAATGGCGCCTAATCGAGCACATGCCAGCATTGCTATAGCTGCTTGCGGAATCATTGGCATGTAAATTAATACACGATCACCTTTAGTAACATGTTGTGATCTAAGTACGTCAGCAAACTTTGCTACCAAACTAGTCAATTCAAGGTAAGTAAATTTTTGTTTTTGTCCTGTAACAGGCGAGTCATATATTAATGCAGTATCTGCACCTCGGCCTTGTTCAATATGATAATCCAACGCAAGATAACAAGAGTTTAGTTCACCATCGGCAAACCAATCATGCCAAGAGTCAGTGTTTTTTGACAATATTGTTTGAGGTTTTTTGTACCAAGCAACAAGCTCTGATTGCTCTTGCCAGTAACTCTCAGGTGAATTGATTGCTAATTCTTGTTGTTCAATGTGTTTCATTATAGTGGCCTTGTAGATTACTCGGATATACATACATTAAAACTGTCGACAAAATTAGCCTATTAGACCTTAGGCTAATACCCAGCTAGATATTATGTTTTACCCTATTTAATGTTTATCGTTATTGGTTTGTTATTTAATGCTTATCAATAAAAGTAGCTGCTTAGTCGTTTGTTTTTCTTTTATTTTCTTTTTAGGTGAAATGTTTAAAATACTTTTAAAATAAATTATAACTAATGACCTATTGTCTTAATTTAGAACCGTGTGTCGACAATTTGTAATATTGAAACACCTTAGATTGAAGAAAACATAGCGTTAATACTACGACTGTTTTATGCTATATCTTGCATTTTTTCATTATGTTACTGGTCATATTAGCTACAGTTTTTTGCATTTGCTAGTAGAAGTATGTGGATAGCAGAACAAAAACTAGAGTATTTTAGTAATATTAATTTGTTATTTATGAGGTCGGATATCATGTTGAAAGTTATCCGTAACAGAAGTTGTTGGTGTCATTATGGCTATAATTATCACGCTAGATATCATGCTAGCAAAGCGTAAAATGAAATTAAATACCTTGGCAGAACGTGTAGGGATTACGGCGCAGAATTTATCAATCTTAAAAAATGATAAAGCACGTGCTATTCGTTTTGATACGCTAAATAGGCTGTGTAAAGTACTGGACTGTCAGCCGGGAGATATCTTAACGTATGAGGGCGATGAGATTGAAGAGTAGTTGTATTACTCTTCCACAGTCGAATTTAGTTTAATACACTCACTTAAGCTGAGTACTATTACTTATTGTTCACAGTCATTTGATAATGTACGGCATCAAAATCGCCGATTGGATCTTCATGTAAATAAGCTCTGATGAAGCGCATGCCCATTTTTTTCATCACACCTATTGAAGCTAAATTGTCCATAACGGCAAGAGCAGAAACATGAGTTACATCGGTATTGGCAACGACAGCATCTCTTATTGCTATTGCCGCTTCTGTTGCATAACCTTTTCCCCAAATGGTTTGGAAAAATCGCCAACCTAATTCTAAATCCTTAGTATTAGGTGACTCAGTAAAAAATGACATAGGACGAATTAATACCCAACCTAAATACTTATTAGTTACTTTGTCTGATACGTGCCAAATTCCCCAACCTAATTTGCTATTTCGGTATTTGTTCATTCGTGGAATAAATACCTTGTTGATTTGTTCAATACTGGTGGGGGTTCCGCCATTAAGGAACTTCATCACCGCTGGGTCTTGATCTATCTCCCACAATGCTTGAGCATCTGTTGAATCCATTAGTCTAAACTTAAGGCGCTCACTATTCTTAATATCCATAAAATACCTGTTAGTTTGATTGCTATAAAAGCAAAAAGCATAACGTATTTTCTTCGACGTTATACTCTTTACTGTTTCTGTTCTTAACGTCAGGACGTTATTTCGATGCCAACAAAGGTTTTAAAAATCGAGCTGTGTGTGAGGTTTTATGCTTGGCAACTTGCTCAGGCGTACCTGTTACTAGAATTTCACCGCCACCTGCGCCTCCTTCAGGACCTAGATCGATTACCCAGTCGGCTGTTTTAACTACATCTAAGTTGTGCTCAATTACAACGATGGTATTACCATGATCACGTAATCGATGAATAACGTGAAGTAATTGTTTGATATCGTGAAAATGCAAACCTGTAGTTGGCTCATCTAAAATATACAATGTTTTACCCGTATCGCGTTTTGATAACTCTTTTGATAATTTAACTCGTTGCGCTTCACCGCCTGAAAGGGTGATTGCTGACTGCCCTAATTTGATATAGCCCAAGCCGACATCAAGTAAAGTTTGTAACTTTCGTTTAACCGCTGGAATGGCTTTGAAAAAATCAAAAGCATCTTCAATGGTCAGCTCCAATACTTCATGAATATTTTTACCCTTGTATAACACTTCTAACGTTTCACGATTATAACGTTTACTCTTACACACATCACACGGCACATAAACGTCCGGTAAAAAGTGCATTTCTACCTTGATCATACCGTCACCTTGGCAGGCTTCACAACGTCCGCCTTTGACATTAAAGCTAAAGCGACCCGCTTTATAGCCCCGTGAACGCGACTCTTGCGTGGCAGAAAATATATCGCGCACAGCCGTAAATATTCCGGTGTAAGTTGCCGGGTTTGAGCGCGGTGTTCTTCCTATTGGGCTTTGATCAATATCTATGACTTTGTCTAAGTGTTCTAAGCCTCGAATACTTTTGTACGGAGCGGGTTCATCAACCGTTGCACCATTGAGTTCGATATGCGCTAATTTATATAAAGTATCGTTAATGAGTGTTGATTTACCAGAGCCTGAAACGCCCGTTATACAAGTCATTAAACCATTAGGAATAACTAAGTCGACATTTTTCAAGTTATTACCGGTAGCACCAGTCAGTTTGACAACTTTTTTCTTATCAAAGGCATGACGCTTTTTAGGAATTTCAATGCTCTCTACGCCAGCAAGGTACTTACCTGTTAGCGAGTCTTTACAAGCTAATATGTCATCTACCGAGCCTTGTGCGATAATGTTACCGCCATGTACACCTGCACCAGGGCCAATATCAACGACAAAATCTGCAGCGCGAATTGCATCTTCATCATGCTCAACCACAATCACAGTATTACCTAAGTCACGCAAATGGACTAAGGTACTGAGTAAGCGTTCATTGTCACGCTGGTGAAGACCAATGGATGGCTCATCTAAGACATACATGACACCAACTAAACCTGCGCCAATTTGACTTGCAAGGCGTATTCTTTGAGCCTCACCACCAGACAGAGTATTTGCCCCTCGTGATAAGTTGAGGTAATTCAGTCCAACATTAACTAAAAATCCTAACCGTTCGTTTACCTCTTTTAATACTTTTTCAGCAACTTGTGCTTTTTGGCCTGTAAGGGTTAAGCCTTGGAAAAAGTCTAGGGCATCACTTATAGAAAATTCAGCGACTACGGGTAGGGGCGTATCATCGATGAAGACATTGCGAGCCTCTAAGCGTAATCGACTACCATTACAATCTGGGCAATGTTGCGAATTTAGATACTTTCCTAGCTCTTCACGCACTGCATTAGATTCGGTTTCTTTATATCGACGTTGCATGTTATTGATGATGCCTTCAAAAGGGTGCTTACGCACTACAACATCACCACGGTCGTTCATGTATTTAAATTCAATTTCTTGTTCTTCACTACCATAAAGCACTACTTTTTGGGCTTTTGCCGATAGTTCTTTAAAAGGGCTATCTACCTGGAATTTATAATGATCAGCAAGGGCTTGAAGCATCTGAAAGTAATAGAAGTTACGCTTATCCCAACCGCGAACTGCACCACCAGCAAGACTTAATTCTTTGTTAGCTATAACGCGAGTGCTATCAAAGTACTGTTCAATACCTAAGCCATCACAGGTTTGACAAGCGCCTGCTGGGTTATTAAAAGAGAATAAACGTGGCTCCAACTCTTGCATACTGTAACCACAATGTGGACAAGCAAAGTTAGCCGAGAAAAGTAACTCTTCACGGTCTGGTTCATCCATAAAAGCAACTTTAGCAGTACCAGCAGTTAAACTTAACGTCGTTTCAAAAGACTCTGCAAGGCGTAATTGAATATCCTGACGTACTTTTATGCGGTCAACAACAACTTCTATCGTGTGTTTTTTATGTAATTCTAATGGCGGTGGATCGGATAAGTCACAAACATCACCATCAATACGTGCGCGAATAAAACCTTGGGCCGCTAAGTTATCGAGTAGCTTTATATGTTCCCCTTTACGGCCTTGTATAATAGGCGCAAGCAGCATCACTTTAGTGCCTTCTTCAAGCTCTAAAACCTTATCGACCATTTGTGAAACAGTTTGTGCTGCTAATGCTTGGCCATGTTCTGGGCAACGAGGTTCACCAACTCTGGCAAAAAGTAAACGCAAATAATCGTATATCTCAGTGATAGTCCCTACGGTTGAGCGGGGATTATGAGAAGTTGATTTTTGTTCAATGGAAATAGCGGGCGATAAACCTTCTATATGGTCAACATCAGGCTTCTCCATCAAGGATAAAAATTGACGGGCATATGCTGAAAGCGACTCGACATAACGACGTTGTCCCTCAGCATAGAGAGTATCAAAGGCAAGAGAAGATTTTCCTGAGCCAGAAAGACCGGTAATGACCACGAGCTTATCTCGAGGTATTGTTAAACTAATGTCTTTGAGGTTGTGGGTGCGAGCACCTCTGACTTCAATACTTTTCATGCGTGTTTTCAACTCAAATGGCGATAAAATAGAACCGATGATTATGTCATATAATTTACAGTATAAAAACTAATCTAGGGGAGAATACGCAAAAAAAACTGTTTATTTTTACAGTGTTTGATGGGTGTGCCAATAAAATGCAAAATTAAAGAAATATAGTCAAGTAAATCCGTTTGTTCTAAGCTCGCTCATATAGGTCTAAGTTTATCAATTTATTAGTGTAATTGATTTTATCTGTTGTTATGCAGATGAAACAATATTCAACATGGAACTTAACTATATAGGGCTTGACACCATGTTTTCATTGCAGGGATTTTGTTGTGCTTCTTAGCATGGTAAACTACCCGCAATTTTTTCCGACTTCTTCATTTATTTTTAGGTTTTTCAACGTTATGAGTGTTTCAGGTTTAAACCGTATTGAGAAAAAAGCCGCCTTTTCCTTAGCCAGTGTCTTTGGCGTGCGCATGTTAGGCTTGTTCATGATACTGCCCGTATTCGCCATTTATGGTGAACAGCTAACGGGTTATAGTCCAATTTGGTTAGGCTTAGCTATTGGTGCATACGGCTTAACACAAGCTTTATTACAAATTCCTATGGGAATTCTTTCTGACAAATATGGTCGAAAGCCGGTCATTCTTGCTGGATTAATTGTCTTTCTTATTGGTAGTATTGTTGCTGCAATGTCCGACTCTATATATGGAGTTGTGCTCGGTCGAGCAATTCAAGGAATGGGGGCTATTGCTAGTGCCATTCTTGCCCTAGCTGCTGATTTAAGTCGAGAAGAACAGCGACCAAAAGTTATGGCAACCATTGGTATGTTTATTGGTTTATCATTTACTTTTGCGATGATTTTAGGGCCAATAGTTGCTGATGCTTTTGGTTTAAGCGGCCTATTTTGGTTTACCGGAATATTGACTATTTTTGCGATGGTTATGATTCAATTTATGGTGCCTAACTCAGTAAACAAAGCCCCCCGTGGCGATAATGTTGCCTTGCCTGAGCAAATTACCCGTTTGATTCGCCATCCTCAGTTATCTCGTCTAAATTGGGGCGTTTTTATCTTGCATATGGCGCTCACAGCTTGTTTTATTACCTTGCCAAAACAATTTGTTGCGAGTGGGTTATCCCTTGAAGATCATTGGCAAATTTATTTACCTACGTTATTAGGATCTTTCTTGTTAATGGTGCCATTTATGATTTTTGCCATTAAAAAACAGAAAGAAAAAAACATGTTTAGTGCTGCCATTACGCTATTGGCTTTTGCTCTATTATTACTTTGGTTATTACCCAGTGGCTTTTGGAGTTTAGTACTGTCGGTGGTATTATTTTTCACTGCTTTTAATTATTTAGAAGCAACCATGCCGTCAATTTTATCACGTATAGCACCTGCTGGCGTGAAAGGCAGTGCTATGGGAATATACTCAAGCAGTCAATTTTTAGGGGCTTTTGTTGGCGGGATTCTTGGTGGTTTTATAGCGAGTCAATATGGCGAGCAAACTATCTTCTTAGTGATGACTATTGTAACCGTTATTTGGTTAGGATTAAGCTTTGGTATGGAATCATTGAAAAAGTCAAAAAGTTTCAGTTTTGCTACGAATATAACCTGTGAAGAGCAAGCAGAGGAAATGGCCGATAAATTAATCAATATGCCAGGGGTTATAGAAGCAACACTAGTACACACCGAGGCAGTCGCTTATTTAAAAGTTGATGTGAATAGGGTTGATTTACTTGCGATTAAGGCATTGTTAAAAGGTTAATGTATAGAAATAGTTTTTAGCTAAAGGTGTCCGCGATCCATGTTTTTTAATGATAATTGTTGAACACCTCCCTGCAATATATAAAAAGCACGCTAAACTAAGTTTATCCTGTAGCTAATTTAGCGGTGACTATTATGTCTGAACACCACACGTACAAAAAAATTGAAATGGTTGGCTCATCTAAACATAGTATCGAAGATGCTATTGAAAATGCCTTAGCAGAGTGTAAAAAGTCAATTAAAAATATGGATTGGTTTGAAGTCGTAGACACCCGTGGCCATATCGTTAATGGTGCTGTTGGCCACTACCAAGTCACTTTGAAAATAGGCTTTAAAATAGAAGCAAGTTAACTTGGCAGAACAAAACCCTGTGTGAGTAACTTGTGGTTTTATCGTTTATTTGCATCTTGCGATATAATCTTCTAGCTTATTATTGCCTAGCATGACTTCTATATCATCATCTTGCTGCTTGCCTATTAATGCTATTCCCATCGGTGATTTCGGTGTTATTACCGTGATATTTTGCTGATCAACTTGGCAGCGAAATCCTCCAGCAGCAGGTCCTATAAAAAACCAATGATTAGTCTCTGAATCAGTAGATAGTTGTACAAGGGAACCTAAAACGATGGAGCTATCGCTTTTAAACTCAATTAATTCAAGTGCTTTATAAGCTTCGATAGCATGCTGAAACTCCATTACTCGCTTAGACTGTCCTTCAGCTAAATAGCTAGCCTCTATCGCTAGCGTATCATATTGTGTCTCGGCAACACTTTGATCATCCACCGCTGCCGCATGTGCTTCCTTTGCAGCGTCAATAGCTTGTTGAAGTTGTTTAGAGAGTGCTGTGACCACAAGGTCAGCTAATTGTTTTTTATTAGGCATAAAGTTTTACTCTATCGTTGTGGTATCGCTTGTCAGTAAGCAGGAGTAGATATTTAGTAGAATGAACTGTTCAATGCTGAGTTAACGAGGCGATTTTATCATAGCTTGTATTTTTGTCTAAATGCCAGTAAATTAATGACACTATAATAACTGGTACGACCAATAGCAGAGTATAATTATGACATCGACTGCCTATCCACACTTATTAGCACCTTTAGATCTTGGCTTTACCCAATTAAGTAACCGTGTCCTGATGGGATCCATGCACACTGGCTTAGAAGAGGAGCGGGGTGGTTTTGCTAAATTAGCCGCATTTTATCAAGCAAGAGCAAAAGGTGGGGTCGGTTTAATCGTTACTGGTGGTGTAAGTCCTAATTTACGTGGCAGAATTGCACCATTTGGCAGTGAGTTAAGTCATTTTTGGCAAGCCAATAAGCACAAACAAGTAACAGATGCTGTTCATCAGTACCCGACTAAAATCTGCTTGCAACTATTACACACGGGCAGATACGCCTACCATCCTTTTGGTGTGGCCCCAAGTAAAATAAAATCACCTATTTCTCCTTTTACGCCAAAAGCAATGTCGGTACGTCAAATTAAGTCGACCATTAAAGATTATGCTTATTCTGCTAATTTAGCTGCTAAAGCTGGTTATGATGGTGTTGAAATTATGGGCTCAGAAGGTTATTTAATTAACCAATTTGCCTGTGTAAGGACGAATAAACGTAGCGATGAGTGGGGCGGTAGTATTGAAAATCGAATGCGCCTAGCAATTGAAACGATTAAAGCAGTACGCAGCAAAGTAGGTGAAAAATTCATTATTATCTTTCGTCTATCTATGTTGGATTTGGTTGAAGGTGGCAATAGTTGGCAAGATGTTGTCACTATGGCAAAAGCAGTAGAGCGAGCTGGCGCTACACTGATTAATACTGGTATTGGTTGGCACGAAGCGCGTGTACCTACCATAGTGACTTCGGTGCCCAGAGCTGCATTTACTTGGGTTACTGAAAAAATGAAAAAAGAAGTGTCTATCCCATTGATCACTACGAATAGAATTAATACGCCTGAGGTGGCTGAAGAAGTGTTAGCAACGGGGCAAGCTGATATGGTGTCAATGGCAAGGCCTTTCCTTGCGGACGCTGACTTTGTGAATAAAGCCGCAGACAATAAAGCAGATGAGATTAATACCTGTATTGGTTGTAACCAAGCATGCTTAGATCACGTATTTAAACAAAAGCGCGCTTCTTGTTTAGTCAACCCGATGGCATGTTATGAAACAGAGCTGGTTATTGAAAAAGCTAAGCAAGTTAAAAAATTAGCTGTAATAGGCGCTGGGCCTGCGGGGTTGGCCTTTAGTGTTTACGCTGCGAAGCGAGGACATTATGTTGAATTGTTTGATAAAATTAGCGAGATAGGTGGTCAGTTTAATGTTGCTAAACAAATACCAGGTAAAGAAGAGTTTTATGAGACATTACGCTACTTTAACAAACAGTTAAGTTTACATGACATCAAGGTGCACCTTAGTACTGAGCAAAGTGCAGAGAAATTACTCGCAGCAGGCTTTGATGAAGTAGTATTAGCGACAGGTATTAAACCAAGAAAGCTTGAGATTAAAGGCTTAGAAGAAGGTTTTAACCGTAATAAAGTACTGACTTATTTACAAGTACTACGAGATAAAGTTGAGGTCGGTAATAAAGTAGCTATTGTTGGTGCTGGCGGTATCGGCTTTGATGTCGCCACGTATCTTTCAGAGAAATCCTTAACGAATGAACCTGATGCTTGGCTTAAAAACTGGGGTGTAGATAAGCAATACCAAGAAAATGGGGCGCTACTCAATAAACAAGATATTCCTAAGCATAATCCAGCAAGACAAATTACCCTAATACAGCGTAAAACAACTAAAGTCGGTAAAGGTTTGGGTAAAACATCAGGCTGGGTTCATCGTGCTAACCTTGTTAAGCAAGGTGTTAATATGGTTGCAGGCGCAAGTTATAAAGCCATTACAGATAAAGGATTGCTGATCGAAGTTGATGGTAAAGAGCAACTGCTTGAAGTAGATAATATTATTATCTGCGCAGGTCAAGAATCGAACCGAGATTTACAGCAAAAACTACTAGATGGTGGTTTGCCTGTGCATCTGATTGGTGGTGCAAATGTGGCCGCTGAACTTGATGCTAAACGGGCAATACGCCAAGCGGCAGAGCTAGCGGTCAAAATTTAAGCTTGTTTGGGGGGATCTGCATTTTAGCAGTTGTTAACCGAAGAAAAACGCTATATTTTTTCGGTTTAATATTGATATACTGTTGTGAATTAATTTTTTTTAGATAGAGCAAAGTGCAAGATATAATTGTCGATAGTGGTGATATTGAATTCTTAACCACGCCTAAAGAATATAAGCAGCAGTTGTTGTCCCTTATTGAGAGTGCACGCCAGCGTATTTTCATAACTGCCTTATACCTACAAGATGATGAGGCGGGTAGAGAGATCCTTCAGGCCTTATACCAAGCGAAAGCTAACTTCCCAACAATAGAAATCAATATTTTTGTTGATTTTAACCGCGGTCAACGTGGTTTAATTGGCGAAAAGGCAAGTTTAGGTAATCGTGCGCTTTACTTGAAATTAGCACATGAGTACCCTCATGCCGTTAATGTCTATGGTGTTGCTGTTAAGCGTAAAGAAGTTTTTGGTGTTTTGCATTTAAAAGGCATGGTGTTTGATGAAAAGCTTTTCTATACTGGCGCAAGTATCAATGATATTTATTTGCACCAAGGTGAGCGATATCGTTTAGATCGCTACTGCACCATCAATAGTGCAATATTAGCCGATAGTTTCTGCCATTATTTATCTGATACTTTTATCAAATCAGGCCTAGCCCCACTTTTGAATCAAGAATGGCTACCCGATGCGGTAGAGCAAAAGAAAAATCTAGTCGCACTAAAACTTAAATTAAAAAAATCTCATTATAGCATTGCTCAGCCACATGGACTTAGTCAGTCGAAACTACTGAGTGATAAAGCCTCTATCAAGCCACTAGTAGGCTTCGGTCGTCGAAAAAATGAACTTAACCGAGCTACTCGTCAATTAGTACAGCAAGCTGATAATAATATGGTGCTTTTCACGCCGTATTTCAATTTGCCTCATTCTCTTGCTAAAGATGTGATTAGAGCACTAAAGCGGGGAGTTAAAACAACCGTGGTGGTAGGGGATAAAACGGCGAATGATTTTTTCATTGGCAACGATGAAGATTTTAGTACCATAGGTATCATTCCCTACGTTTATGAAATGTTGCTTAAGCGTTTTGTTAAACGCTATCAAAATTTTATTGATCAAGGTTTATTAAATATCCATTTATGGAAAGATAAAGACAATAGTTTTCATCTTAAAGGATTACGCGTTGATGATCGTTACCATTTAATTACGGGCAGTAATTTAAACCCTCGTGCTTGGGCACTAGACTTAGAAAATGGCTTACTGGTTGACGATGCCAATAAACAACTTTTGCAAAAAACGAATGATGAATTGATCGGCATTTTAGTTAATACAACTAAAATTTCGCATTTCACTGATATTGAGTCGGTAGAAGATTATCCTGAAAGACCTCAAAAGTTATTGAAAAAGATACGCGTTGCTCAAATAGATAGGGTATTGAAGCGATTTTTATAGTCTCCATTTTTAGATATAAAATCCCTATATTCTTTAAATAGACGTTTAGCTAAGGTATGGTTGAAATATTACTAGAATGATTTTTTCGCCTGCACTTTTATTTCGAAGTTATTAATGTCGGGATTATCACTTTGAGGAAAGGCAAAGTCGATATGAATAATAGGATGGTTACCGCCTGAATGTGGGGAATGTAATCTTAAACCGATCCCCGTAGAGCCTAACCAACCTTCTTCTATATTTTTTACTGTTGACTCTCCATAGGTTCGACCCGCATCGACAAAAGCTACTCCGGCTAAATCAAATAGTTTAAAAAGGTTAATTGCCGGGTAGTACCTGAGTTCAGAAGTCACCTTAATACTATCTTGTCCGTGCTGATATTGTAGTGGAAAGCCGCGTAAACCCGTATTACCTCCCATGGTCACTGGTTGATCAAGGTATTGGTTTTTACTGACAACATTGGTATTACTTAAATAAAAGCCCCAGTTTTTATTTAACTGATAAAAATACTCGCCGCTAAGGCTTACTAATAAACGACTATCTCTTTCTTGATACATATCATTAGCTAATGAGAAATCAAGTAACAACAATGAATTATCATGTAAATTGAAGCCTTTTTTTACTCGTAGTTTCCAAACAGACCATGCTGAGTTTTCTTTGTTACCATTACCTATACCAAGGCTTGAATTAAATTGCCAGCCATGATTAAAGTCCTCTATTTGGGTGATTAAGTGAACATTGGTTAATTTTCTAAAGTCCTTTTCAATGTATTCAAAAGCTAGCCAAGGATAGAGTAAATCTCTATCTTCAGGTTTTATATCAGTTAAGACCGGGCTAGATAAGTCAATTTTTTCTTCTTCAGAAAGATCTGTGAAAATATCTTTATCTTGTGTTATGCCGAAGCGATATCTCAGTAAGCGGTTAGCACTGTTAAAATTTAGCCATGCAAAGCTGGCTTCTTTAAAACTAATATCATGGCCAAATACACTTTGGTCTTGATCATTTTGAAAAATAGTATCGTTACGTGCCTCTTCGTTAAAGCCGATACGATAGGCTGTCTTGGTATGAAAGCCAGCAAATATCTTGTGTAGAAATAAGCTATGTTGTTGACCATCATCATTATCGGAAAAACCTAACTTAACCGAGGTGTTTTGTTTTTGAAAAAGTGGGATAGTGGCCACTAGTTTGTAACCTGAGCGCTGGGTATTTCGATATGATTCAATTTCAGTATCTATGCCTAAGCCGAGTAAATTACGTTCTTTTATTCCAAAGCTATACGTGTTTATTCCTCCCTTACGACCAAAGCTAATTGTCGGCATAAGCGACCAATTATCCCAGGTGGTAATAGTAATGTTTTCTACGTTTTCATCACTGCTAACTTCTGCATCTCTAAGGTATTTTTGGCTACGTAAATGGCGTTCGAGTTCAGCCATATCTGCGAATGTTTTTGTGCATTTTTTTATAAAAAAACTCGCTTCGTTTTCTAGCGTTATAATTTTTGTATCAATATGAATGGCATTGGCCCAACGGTGCAAAAAAGTAAAGCCCTGTTCATTTTTATCGAAGATTGTTTGTGGTTTGAAAATTATCTTTGGTTGGCTGGTATCACACAAAACTTCAGTGTCTACAGTCTCAATCTCAGCTGAGTCTAGGTGCTCGCTTGCAAATATTGTTGGACAAACCATAGTTAATAGTAAGCCAGCGACTAGCAATGAAAGTCGACTAGTGAATACATCATCTCGCCAAGTAAGTGAGATTTTATTGTTAGATTTTGGCGATATGGCATTACATTGTTTTATTTTTTTTATAACTTTTAATAAAAACAGCATCGCGTACCTAAAATAAAGAAGTGATGAGTAATATGTTTATATATCACTTATTTAACTATAGCGTTAACAGGCAACTTCAACATTATTTATTTAGTGTTGTGCTCTGTTCTCAAGGGCTTTTAGCCTTAGTTTGCTTAATGTTTATTTTTATTTTTTGTTACATCAGCTTGGTATGGTAAATATTCTTTTCTCAATGAAAAATTAATTTTAATCACAAGATTCAGAGAAATTTTTGTGAGTATAGTGATTACATTAACAACTCAAAAGGCTGGGGTATATAGGAAATACACAGCTAATAGGTGAAAAAGATTTTTTAACTCATATCATTCTAATATTTATGAATTTTCTCTAGAGTTAAGATAGTATATCTACTATATAAAATTAATATTTTCGTGCTATAAAGCGAATAATTATAAAAAGGTTAATTATGTTCAGTGAAAAAATGATGCCCCACTTTAGTGATACTGATGCTTTAGGGCATATTAACAATACTAAACCACCTGTTTGGTTTGAGGGGGGAAGAGCCCCTATATTTAGGTTTTTCACGCCAGATTTAGACCCGAAGAATTGGCAACTAATTATCGCTAAGATAGAAATTTCTTATCATGGGCAACTTTTTTATGGTCAAGAAATTGAGATCAGAACCTTTATCAGCCGCATTGGTGGCGCTTCGTTTGATGTTTATCAAGAGCTTTGGCAGCATGGTGAAAAATGTGTGTCGGGAACGGCAGCTATGGTAAATTTTGATTATGAAAGACAAAGCTCTAAAAAGATATCGGATGGGATCCGTGCCCAATTAATGGAACATTTTATTGAGTTATAAGGAACTCAATTGATTTGCTTTTGAATATTTTGCTATATAGCTGATGATGGAACATCAATTTTGACTAATCAGGTTTATTACATACTAGTGTTACCCTACTAATTCTCAGTGATAACAATTAATTAGTAGGGTAACACTAGTGTGGTATTTAGAGGCCGTTTTTCATATGTCATTTACTTAGTTATTTTTAAAAGAGAGTAAAATAAAATAAATGCATTTTTCACAAAAAATCACTCGAATTTGATCGCCGCTCACTATAGAATTACCCTCTTAAACTAAATTTCAAAGACACACTTTCTTTCAATATTAAATAGAAAAAGAAACGGCGTACGTCTTAATAGCTCAATTAATAGGATATTTTCATGGCGGGTGTAAATAAAGTAATCATAGTAGGTAACTTAGGCAAAGATCCTGAGGTACGTTTTATGCCAAATGGTGGTGCAGTAGCAAATATTACTGTTGCAACGTCAGACTCATGGAAAGATAAGCAAACTGGTGAACAAAAAGAAAAAACAGAATGGCATCGTGTTGTTATGTTTGGAAAACTGGCTGAAATTGCTGGCGAATACTTGAAAAAGGGTTCAAAAGTATATCTTGAAGGATCTCTACAAACGCGTAAGTGGACTAACCAACAAGGTCAAGACCAATACACGACTGAAATTGTATTGCAGGGCTTTAATGGCGTAATGCAAATGTTAGATGGAAAATCGTCTCAAGGGCAGGGCGGTGGCTTCGCTAATCAAGGACAGCAGCAGAGTGGTGGCTTCCAACAACAAGCTCCACAGCAGTCAGGCGGGTTTTCTAATCAGCCAGCTCAACAAGGTGGCTTTTCTAACCAAGGACAGCAGCAAAAAGCACCAGCTCAACAGGGTGGCTTTGCTCAGCAACAACAAGGTGGCTTTGCTCCTCAACAGCAAGCGCCAGCACAACAGGGTGGCTTTGCTCCTCAACAACAAGCACCCGCACAACAAGGTGGATATCAGCAACAGCAAGCACCTAAAGTGAACCCACAAGAACCATCAATTGATTTCGATGATGATATTCCGTTTTAGGAAAGGTGTAACATAAAACTGTTAATTTAAATGGTAAATTTCAGTTATTAAACTAAAAACCCAGCATTTTTGCTGGGTTTTTGTTTTTATACGCGCTTATTACGTAGTTACGTTAGTTCATCAGGACCAACGCGTACCACTAATTTACCAAAATTCTTACCTTCTAGTAAGCCAATAAATGACGATACACTATTTTCTAAGCCTTCCACCCTGTGTTCTTTGTATTGGATCTTTCCTTCACCTAGCCATGCCATCATTGCTTGGTAAAATTCACCATAACGGTGGCCATAGTCATCAAATACGATGAAACCTTGCATTTTAGCGCGTTTAACTAACAGTGTACCCATTAATAAAGATAAACGATCAGGACCGTCAGGTAATTCAGTGGCATTATATTGTGAAATAAGACCGCATACAGGAATACGTGATTTAGGATTAAGTAGCGGTAATACGGCATCAAAGACTTTGCCGCCAACGTTTTCAAAGTAAACGTCGATACCGTCAGTGCACTTTTTTGCCAGTAGGGATGCTAACTCATCACTATGGTGATCTAAACAGGCATCAAAACCCAGAGTATCAACGGCATATTGGCATTTCTCATTGCCACCAGCTATACCAATGACTTTACAGCCTTGTATTTTAGCAATTTGTCCAACTAAGCTGCCTACAGCACCTGTTGCAGCTGCAACGACAACGGTCTCTCCAGCTTTAGGTTGGCCAATATCTAATAACCCCATATAAGCAGTTAACCCCGGCATACCGAGAACGCCGAGTGCATAAGATGGGTTTGAAACATTGTTAGCTAACTTAAGTAAGTCAATACCATTTGAAATACTGTAATCTTGCCAACCGCCAAAAGCAACAACCCAGTCACCTGCTTGGTAATCAGCGTGTTTTGACTCTTCCACTTTGCAAATGCTGCCTCCTACCATTACTTCATTTAATGCTACTGGGTCAGCGTAAGATTCTGCATCATTCATGCGACCCCTCATATAAGGATCTAATGAAAGGTAAACCGTACGTAATAATACTTCACCTTGTTGTGGAGTAGGTTTGGCTGTTTGTGCGAGCGCAAAATTGTCTTGGCTTGGCGCGCCAAAAGGACGAGACGCTAATAATATTTGGCGATTTACTTGGTTGTTTTGATTCATCAATAATTCTCTTTTTTTAAGAGGTAAATAAAAGTTATGCTATCAATAAGCAAGCACTAACATTTTATAAGTGAAACTTCTTTCAATAAACACAGTGCTGAGCAGGCATTATTAATTGTTTAGTTGTCTCATTAATTTTTCAGCGACTAAGATTGAGCTAGCAGGGTTTTGTCCTGAAATAAATAATCCGTCTTGCACAGCAAAGGCATGCCAATCTTCAACTTTTTGGTAATCAGCACCACGTTTAATCAGTTCATCTTCAAGTAAGAAAGGAACAATGTCGGTGAGTTGGACAGCGTCTTCTTCTGTATTGGTAAAACCTGAAATCGCTTTATCTTTTATTGCATATTCTCCGCTACTATCTTTAACATTTAAAAATGCTGCACTGGCATGACAAACAGCTGCAACAGGCTTACTTGTAGCAATAAACTGTTCTATGAGTTCAATTGAGTTAGCGTTGTTTGTTAAATCCCATAGTGGGCCATGTCCACCGGGGTAAAATACTGCATCGAAATCGTCACTGTTGATTTGCGCTAATACCTGAGTATTGGCGATAAGGTTTTGGCTTTCAGCATCGTCGAAATAACGCTTAGTTGCTGTTGTTTGGAAATCATCTAATTCACTGGTTGGATCGATTGGCGCTTGTCCTCCTGCAGGAGAAGCTAAGGTAACGTTTATGCCTGCGTCTTTAAATGCGTAATAAGGCGCTGCAAACTCTTCTACCCAAAAGCCTGTTTTCTTTCCTGTGTTACCTAATTCTGCGTGTGACGTTAATACCATTAAGATGTTTTTAGTTTGCATTGTAAGCCTCAATATTTTAATTATTGCCAAGGGTGTTTCATTGACGATAAGTGTAGTTGAGTACAGCTAAGCTAACAATGTAGATTATATAGACTTCTTTGTATCAATAAATGATACAATAGCTGTGTAATTATCTTGATAGGTTAATAATGAATATTTCTTTTGAACAATTAAAAAGTATGGTTGTTTTTGCACAAGTGATTGAGCAGGGCACGCTCAGCGGTGCTGCCAAGCAAATTGGACTATCTCGCGCTGTGGTGAGTTACCATATAAAAAAGCTAGAAGCTCAATTAGGCATTAAACTACTAAACCGCTCTACTCGCACTATTTCAGCTACCGAAGCAGGGCTTGACTATTACCAATATTGCCGTGTTATCGCCGAGCAAGCATCAGCGGCTAACCGTCAGATTGAAAACCTTAAACATGAGCCTGAAGGGTTATTAAAAATTACTTGTCCAGTGAATGTTGGCTTGCAAACTATCGTTCCAGCGCTTAATGAGTTTCGTACCATTTATCCCAAAATTGAACTTGATGTCATGCTTACAGATGAAGTGGTAAATATTATTAAAGAGGGTATAGATCTAGCTATTCGTGGTGCACCTTTAGCTGATTCTGGACTACAAGCGGCAAAATTATCAACGCTTAGTACCTGTCTTTGTGGCTCACCCGCATATTTTGAGAAATTCGGTTTTCCTCAACACCCAACAGAGCTGAATAAGCATCAATGGGTATTATATAAGTTAACGGCAGGTTCGCTTGAGCTGACAAAAGGTAGTCGCTCTTTTAGTATCGAAATGAAAGGTACAATCAGCACAAATAATGCGGCGGCAAGAACTGCTTTTGTTGAAGGTGGTCATGGTCTAGGTCGTATACCGGTTTATGATGCAAAACCTAGAATTAAAGCAGGGCAATTGCTCTCAGTACTCGATGATTACGATATGAGAGATATTCATGTCTACGGAGTATTTCCCCCCGGTAATGCTGAGTCGAAGAAACTACGCTTGTTAATTGACTTTTTAAAAGCCTATTTTATAAAAAATCAATGAGTAGAACTGTGCTTACTTCATTTTTCATTGGGAATATAGCAAGGTGTCAAACTGACTTAACCCACATAAGCTAAAGGCTACGCACTCCCGCTTGGTTTTGAATTTCGCTTGTTATCTTGTTAGTTAAAGACCGCTTTATCATCGATAGAACTCTTCAGTTAAATCTTGCTTGGCACTAAAGTACCATACAGAGCCACATAGCATTACGCCATTATTGTCATATGACAAATTCTAAAGATTGATACTATGTTAGATAAAATAAAACTGTTTTTATGTACTCTCCTATGTGTAATAAGCTGTACAGCCGTCGCTACCTCACAACCGTTAGCAACTTTTCAGCCTTTCACGCAATTCGGTGATAACCCCGGTGAATTAACCGCAAGTTATTTTCAACCGACAAAACAAACTAATTCTCTTGTCGTCTTTCTACATGGCTGCGTGCAGCAAGGCGAAACCCTAGCTCAGCAAAGTGGCTTTGTCGCACTTGCTAAGCAACATAACTTTACTCTGTTAGTGCCACAGCAAAGTAAAAAAAATAATGTTACTTCCTGTTTTAACTGGTTCTCAGAGCAAGATAGCGAAAAGGATCAAGGGGAAGTACTGTCGATCAAAAATATGATCTTAGCTCTCAAAGCGCAGTCAAAAGTTGATCGTGTCTTTATTGCTGGACTTTCTGCTGGCGGTGCAATGACCAGTGCGATGTTAGTACATTACCCTGAACTTTTCACTGCTGGCGCTGTGATTGCCGGTTTACCCTATCCTTGTGCAAATAATTTAGCTAAAGCAATTTCCTGTATGAGAAATGGACCGTCACAATCATCTATAGAACTTGCCAGCTTAGCAAGGCAGGGAAACGAAGCGGTTGAACAGTGGCCGAGGCTGATAGTCATCACGGGAACTAAAGATACGGTAGTTAACCCCAATAATTCCCAAAATTTGGCTTTACAGTGGTCAGCACTGTCAGGAAATTCGTTGAAATCAAATAAAACCTTAACCGCAGATTATCAGCAAACGTTTTGGCAAAATAAGCAAGAATCGGTGCAGGTGAAGCTTGTTGAAATCAATGAAATTGGTCACGGTTTAACTGTTAACTCCAGTTACAAAAATAGGGATGTTAGTGCGGATTTTATCTACGAATCTTCGTTAGATAGTGCTGTGAATATTGTTGAATTTTGGCGTGTAAACAATAAAAGTTGATAATATTCAGTAACTAAGCTCTATGGTACTATAGTACAAATTAACTTTGTCTAATTTTGTTATAGAGTTTAAATATCAGTAAAAAACATCAAAAATAATCTTAAAACAACTGATCAATAAAATTACAATAAGGCATTACTATGAAACGCTATAACAAAAAAATTAGTTACCTCGCTTTAGCTATTGCCAGCGCGCTAACCACTAACATCGCTCTTGCAGAAGAAGCAAATGACAATACGAGCGCTCAAGATAACTCAGGTCTAGAACGCATTGAAGTGACCGCACGTAAAACCGCTGAAAGCTTACAAAATGTGCCGGTGGCAGTAACCTCCATTGGTGCAGAGCAGCTAGACCAAAATGGCATAAGCGTCATGACTGAAGTGCAGCAATTCTCGCCAAACACAACCTTGCAAAGTAGCCGTGGTACTAACTCAACATTGACTGCCTTTATTCGCGGGGTAGGTCAAGATGATCCTTTATGGGGTTATGAACCTGGTGTTGGTATATATGTTGATGATGTTTATATCGCCCGTCCACAAGGAGCCGTGCTTGATATTCTTGATGTTGAACGTATTGAAGTACTGCGTGGCCCGCAAGGCAGTCTGTATGGTAAAAATACGATTGGCGGCGCAATTAAATATGTTACCAAAAAGATGTCAGGAGATACTGAGTTTGACCTAGAAGCGACCTTTGGTAATTACGCCCGTCAAGATTATAAAGTGGCGGGTAAGGTTCCTGTTATTGAAGATAAATTATATTTTGGTTTTGCTTTAGCCAGCTTATCGCGCGATGGTTTTGGTGAGTTTTTACAATCTGATTTGCCAGGACAAGATTTAGAAAACTATAACAAAGATGTTTTTGCTGGCCGAGCAACGATTGAATTTACCCCGACAGATGATTGGTTCTTCCGTTTTAATTACGATAATACCCAAGATGATTCTAATGCCAAAGGGGGCTACCGTTTATTGCCAAGTATAGTTACCGATGCGCCAATACCTGATAGTGTTTATGACTCTTACACCAGTATGCCTACGTGGAATAGTGTTGAATCAGAGGGCATGAGCTTAACAGCTGAGTATTACATCAATGATTTTTGGTCGGTTAAATCTGTCACGGCTAGCAGAAGCAATTATTCAAAAACTAATATAGATTTTGACAATACTGCAGAACGTATTTTTGATGTCCCTGCCATTTATGATGATGAACAGTTCTCACAAGAGTTCCAGCTAAATTATGATTCTGACAATTTAAGTGTTGTTTCTGGTTTATATTACTTTGATGGGGAGTCTTGTGGACACTTCGACGCTATTTTAGAACATTTAGGTACAGTGTTAGGTGCTGCTGGGTTAACGCGCGAAGTGACTGGTTGTAACAATAGCGAGAGTTATGCTGTTTATGCACAAGGCTCTTATAACGTCACCGAAAAACTCTCATTTACTTTAGGAGCACGTTATACCCAAGAGGAAAAAGATGCGGTAGTTAATAATGGTGTTGTTTTTGAAACCGTCTACCCTGAAAGTGGGTGGGTACCAGGCTATGAACGTGGTGATGTCACGTTCCCAGAAGTATTAAATGACAGTGAAGATTGGTCACGTTTTTCACCGCGTGCTGGTGTTGAATATCAATACAGCGATGACATGATGTTTTTTGCTAGTTATTCACAAGGTTTTAAATCAGGCACCTTTAACCCGAGAGCAAGTGGTCCTGAGCCAGCGGTTGATCCTGAAATTGTCGATTCTTACGAGGTGGGGGTAAAAAGTGAGTGGAATAATAACCTACGTGTGAATGCCACAGTATTTTATCTTGATCATCAAGACAGACAGTTTGTGACTGTTTTACCTGTTGAGGGTGGTGATGGTAGTGAATTAAGTCAGCGTTTAGGTAATATTGGTCAATCAACTGCCTCTGGCCTTGAACTTGAAGTTAACTATGCCGCAACGGATAACCTTAACTTGTTTGCAACATTAGGCTTAATTGATTCTTCTTTTGAAGAAGTGAACTCCTTTGATAGCGATGGTAATCCAATTGATATTACTGATAGTTTTACTATCACTAATACCCCAGAAACAACAGCTAATGTAGGCTTTAGCTATGATATTGAAAGCTCAATAGGTGGTTTTGTTGTTAATGGTAACTACTATTACCGTAGTGAATATGACTTAAACGTCACGGATAATTTATTAAGTCAAGATGGTTACGGTTTACTTAATGTCGGGGTTAACTGGTACAGCAATGAAGGTGATTGGACTGCGGCGCTGCACTTTAAGAATATTACCGATGAAGAATATCTTGTAGGTAACTACGCTTTCTTAGGTGAGCAAAACCCAGATGGCAGTTATCAACCCGGTTTAGGTGGAGATACCACGCTAATTGGTTACTACGGCGACCCAGCGACGGTATCATTCACCATAGGTTATCAGTTCTAACCTAAGTTTTAAAAAGTTCATTAGAAAAGTTATCTTAAAAAAGAGCTGGCACTTGTCAGCTCTTTTTTTCATACTGGATTAAGAATCATATAGGAGTATTCAATGTCACAAGCAAAAGTAATTATTGCCGATGATCATCCATTATTTCGTACGGCACTTAAGCAAGCAATCATCGAGTGTATTGATGATGCTGGCACGTTAGAAGCTGACAATTTTAGTGAGTTATTAATTGCTATTGAAGCTACGCCAAGTTTAGAAATCGTTTTTCTCGATTTGCATATGCCAGGAAATGATGGTTTTACCGGATTGACTCAGTTGCAAAACCACTACCCTGATTTAGTGGTGATTATGGTGTCTTCTGATGATAATGAAGAGACTATGCAAAAAGCAATTAACTTTGGCGCGGCGGCTTTTATCCCTAAATCAGCTGACTTAACTACCATTGCACGCGCCATTGATACGGTATTAGCGGGTGATGTTTGGTTACCTGAATTGATAGAAAAGAATGAGGGTCAACAAACTGCCCTTGCTCATCAAAAATTGGCGAAACAACTTGCTCAATTGACACCTCAGCAGTATATCGTGCTAACGCAGATTGCTGATGGTCAGCTTAATAAGCAAATTGCTTATGATCTCAATATCAAAGAGACGACAGTGAAAAAACATGTCTCCGCAATTTTGGAAAAACTAGAAGTGAATAATAGAACATTAGCTGGCCTTGCTTATCAGCAGTTAATGCTAGCGCCAACAGAGAATGAAACTACTACTGTGTAGCAGGTAGTTAGTGGATAATCATTTGCCTAATTAAGCGTTTCAACGCCAATGCTTTTACCGGCTTTCTTAAAAAAAGAAAATTTGCATCACTGGTATGTTGTCTAACTTGCTCCGAGGGATCTGCAGAGCAGATAACACAAGGACTTTGCCATTGCTCTTTGAGTAATAAATGAGTTACTAAATCAACGCCATTACTATCATTATCAAGGTGATAATCCGCAATGATAAAACAAGCGGGTTGTTGCATATTACTCACTACCTTAGCTAGCGAGGCTTGATCTTTCGCGGTATACACCATACAGCCCCATTCAAGCAATTGCGAAGATATAGCCGTTAGCATTAAGGCATCGTTATCAATAACCAATACTGGCATATTGGCAAAACCGTCATTGACAGTACTCTTAGTATTATGACTTGCTGTTATTGTCGATACTTTGTCTGCTGCTTTAGGTGATGTTCTATTCGCTATGTCGCTAGATATGTCTGTCGCTATATTAGCCCTGTTATTTACAACTCTCGGTAGCTCAAGCATAAAACAAGTGCCTTTTCCTAGGGTTGATTTAAGTGATATTTTTAAATCGAGTAACGAAGCCATGCGTTCGGCAATGGCTAAACCTAGACCAAGGCCTGGAATTTCACGGTTTTGCTCCAATCGTTCGAATTCTTGAAAAATACTTAGCTGTTTCTCTGGTGCTATTCCAGGTCCGTTATCCCATACTTCGATGCGAATGGTGTCTTTTTTGTGACGAACACCTAATACTATCTTATTAGGAATACCTACTTTGTCGCCCGTTTTATCCCGGCAATAATGTACTGCGTTTGATAAAAAATTTTGTAGTATTCTACGTAACATACGTTTATCGGAATGTACCCACATTGAGCTAGGTTGGTAGCTAAAAGTTATGTCATCTTGTTGGGCTAAAACGGTAAATTCATTTTTTAACGGTATCAGTAACTCATCTAAGGCAAAGTTACTTTTCTCAATACTATCTAGGTTATTATCAAGACGAGATATTTCGACTAGATCAGACAGTAACGCCTCCACAACATTCAATGAATCGTCAATATTATTAGCCAATTGCGCTAACTCATCATTTTCGACTTTCTTTTTCAACATAGAAGTAAACAGTGATAACGCATTAAAGGGTTGCATTAAATCATGGCTAGCTGCAGCTAAAAAACGTGTTTTACTGCTATTGGCGGCTTCAGCCTCTGCTTTAGCGTATCTTAGCTCTTGTGTTCTCTCTTCAACCCGTTTTTCAAGGCTTTCGTTGGCTTTTTGTAACGCTTTTTCTGCTTCAATATGGGCGGTAATATCAGAGAAGGTACTGACAAAGCCGCCACCAGGCATTGATTGCCCCCTAATCTCCAATACCACACCATTAGGCATAGATCGTTGAAAGTAATGGTTATGCCCCAAGCGCATATGTTCAATTCGCCGAGTAATTAACTCTTCACCTTCAGTGTGGCTATTAACACTCTCACTTCCACCTGCACCTGCACCGGTAATTATGCCCTTGGCAATGTTATAACGTAATAACTCTTCAATAGGTTTACCTGCGCAAACAAAGCCTTCGGGGTAATCAAGCAATTGAATATATCGCTGATTCCAAGCAACTAAGCGCATATCAGCGTCAATAACACTGATACCCTGTTCGATATTCTCTACGCCTGATTGCAATAATTCTCGGTTAAAGCGAAACATTTGATTCGCTTCATCGACAATACTGACAACATCCTCAAGTGGCATATCCTGAGAGGTTGAGGCTGCTTTCATTACCATGCGCGTTGAAGCAGAGCCTAGTACGCCAGAAAGTTGTAAACGAGTATATTCGATATTTTTTTCACTTTTGCCATTCTTTTTAGCAAAAGTAAGTAAGGCGTCAGCGGCAGGTTTATCAATAAAGCGGACTAATAAACTGTATAAATCATCGAGAGATAAATGTCGTTCAAATTGGTTTTGGCTTTTATTGACAAAATACTCGGCTTGTAATTTTTCACCGACACTGCGTTGGCTAATTAATGAAACAACCACATAACAGAGAATGTTGAATAGCAGGCTATAAAAAACCCCATGGCTAGTGCTATCTAAGAAGTTAACGCCAAAGAGTGCCGTAGGCTTTAACCAAGATATTTGCCATAAGCCTGTTTCAATCCACTGGCTAGTGGGAAATAATGCTGGTAATAATAGGGTATAGAGCCAAAGGGTACTGCCGATAACTAAGCCAGTCAGTGCAGCCTTTGCATTGGCCTTACGCCAATATAAAGCACCAATGGTTGCAGGAGCAAATTGTGAGAGTAAAACAAATGACAACAAGCCAATAGTGGCGAGGTGATTTTGCTGAGCAATAATGCGTTCGAAAATGAAAGCGAGCAGCAGAATTATCGCGATAGAGCCACGACGCAGGTTAAGTAAAAGCCCTGACATTCGTTGTTTTTGCTTGGTGTTAAAGAGTCTAAACTTTAATACTAGTGGCGTTAATACCTCAGTAGAAACCATAGTGCTCAAAACAATTGCTGCTACGATAACCATGCTGGTTGCGGCCGCTAAGCCACCAATATACACCGTAATACCAAGCCATGCTTGCTGGTAAAAAAGCGGCAGAGTTAACACATAGGTATCGGCATCGACACTGCCACCAGGGAAGGTCAACTGTCCTGCGATGGCAATAGGTAAGATAAAAACATTAATAAGTAGTAAATATAAAGGAAAAAGCCAACGGGCAGTTTTTAATTCTTGTTGATGATGATTTTCAATCATCATCATGTGGAACTGCTGAGGCAAGATAAATATGGTAATCGCCCCTAAAACCGCTTGTGCTACAGCAAGGTAAATAGAATTTGTGCCAGTAATTGAACTGTTATTTTCACCTTGGTTGATTAAGTCGGAAAAACCATCAAAAATATAGAAAGTGGCAAAAATACCGACCGCAGTTAACGCGAATAATTTAATTATCGAACTAAAAGCAATGGCCAGCACTAAACCTTGATTTTGTTTATTGGCGGCTATTTGCCGAGTACCAAATAAAATACTGAAAATGATGAGCACAATAGTCACTACAAAGGCAGTGCTAATTCCTGACTGATAAGTACCTGTTAATAGATCAAAACTGGTGCTGATGGCACGCAGCTGAAGTGCGATATAAGGGATGATGCCCGTTAGCGCAACAAGGGTTACTAAGGCTGCAACTTTAGGCGAACGGTCGTAGCGAAAAGCAATAAAATCGGCAATAGACGTTAAGTTTTGCTGTTTGACGATCAAGAGAATTTTATGCAGCATTGGCCATGCTAGTACTAAACAAAGAATAGAGCCGATATAAATTGGCGCGAGCCATGCACCCGTGGTTGCTGCTTGTCCTACGGTGCCGTAAAAAGCCCAAGAGCTACAGCTAACCCCCAGCGATAAACTATAAACCCAAGGTTTACAGCTCCAATTTTCTGGTGCTTGATTTTGTCCCCAATGGGCCACAATAAAAAGTACTGCCAAATAAGTAATGGACAGTATAGTAATGAGCCAAGTATCAAGCGAAAGCCAAACTAACAATAACTGTCCTTTTTGGTGTGAGTTGTCTTAAAAATAATGTTCCGAGCGATTAGCGTATATACATTAACCTTTATAACACCATGGTCAGCATACCATGCCCTATCTTACGGGGTAGTGAACTAAGGTAGTAGTTATTTGCTAGTCGCCATACGCTAATCTTAAGGTAAATATTTACCTTGATTAGAAACTATCATATATGAAAATCAGTAACAAATACTTGGTTGAAGCCATTGTTTTTATTAGTTATGTACTATTTGCTATGGCGTGGGTAGGCGGTACAGCCAGTATGGGGCAAATAATGTCCGCTATGCACATTGATAGTTTAGCCTCTGCGAGCTTCATAAGTGGGGCAGTAACCTTGGCAAAGATTGTTGGTACGTTCGCTGCTGCATGGATTGCGCTAAAGTTTGGCATTAAATACGCTTTTTTTATTGCTAGCTTGCTTATTGCTATTGGCTTATTAACCCCCTTTGCCCCAAATTATGAATTACTGCTGTTAAGTCGATTTCTAATGGGGTTAGGTGGCGCGTTTATGATTGTCTACTTTAACCCTATTGTCATGCATTGGTTTCCAGTTAAAGAGCGCCCTGTTATTAATGGTCTTAATGCTGTAGCTTTTAACATTGGTACAGGGGTCGTGTTATGGAAAATGACAGCAATTAATGAGTTTACTGGGGATTGGAAAGTTAGTTTGATCAGCTTTTCAATTGCTAGTTTATTTTTCAGTTTTGCTTGGTTATTGGTAAAGTTTGAACCTGAGGCAGAAGGGCATAATGAAGAAGGTCACATTGCGGAAAATTATAGCTATATTGATGGCTTAAAGGATAAATTTAATTGGGCTTATGGCTTGACTTATTCGGGCTTATTGGCGTTTTACATTTGTCTGTTTACTTTTTACCCTAAGGCTGGGATCAGTCAAAGTAAGTGGGTGATAGGCTTTGGCATTGTCGGCACATTAGCCGGTATTATTTATAGTAAAAAAATGCCATTACGATTGCCTGTTATTCGCTGGTCCGGTGCTATGATGATACTGACGATTATTGGTGTATCTTTTAGTAGTAGTGATTGGTTGCAAACTTTGTCTGCAATTGTACTTGGATTTTTTATTTTCTTCCCTATTACAGCGCTGGTGTCTATTCCTCACGAGCTACCTAAAATGACAGGACAACGGATTACTGTAGTATTTAGTTTATTTTATTCAATCAGTTATTTATTATCTACGATAATTTTATGGATATTTGGTAAGTTAGTGGATATTAATCAGGGTGATTACACGGCTTCATTTATTCTCATTTCATTAATAAGTAGTACCTTTTTTATTGGCAGCTTTTTTCTGCCTGAGACAGGGAAAGTTAAAGAATCAACCAGTAAGGAAAAGTTATGCGCGGAATAGTATCTCCTAAGTTAGTGCCATTTCTTGAGCAGGCAAATACAGCCATTGCAGCATTCAAAGATACAGGGCAGGGCTTTAGTGCTGAGTTAGTTAGACAGGGATTAGATAATTTATCCGCACTTATTGGTACTGGGCCCAATATCAGCACAGTAAAAGATGATTTCTTAGCAACCGCCAGTCATACTATTCCTGTACGTATTTATAATCCTGCGCCTAATGAGGTATTACCGGTTTTACTGCATTTTCATGGTGGTGGTCATATGTGTGGTAGTGTCGACTTATATGATCCTATTAGTCGTAAACTTGCGTTAGCTACTCATGCTATTGTCATTTGTGCTGATTATCGATTAGCACCTGAGCACCCCTACCCAGCAGGTTTGGATGATTGCCAGCAGGTACTAGAGCGCTATAAAACTCTTCTGACAGATATGAAACATAATGATGAATTGTATATTGCTGGGGATAGTGCTGGTGGTGCCATTTGTACTAGCTTAGTGATGAATAACTCGAAAAATGAAAATCCCCTTGGTTTGGTCAGAATTGATAAGCAAATTTTAGTTTACCCGAGTGTGGATTATACTATGGGGAGTGCTTCTATTGATGAAAATGCACAAGGTTTTTTATTAGAAAAAGATAAAGTTCAGTGGTATTTTGAGCAGTACTTTCAAGTGGGTAGTTTAGGACGAGATGAGATAGCACAAGCTAAAATTGTGAAGGCATCACCATTACTTGGCCAATTTTCTGCCAATATGCCGACAACGTTGGTGATAACTGCGGGTTGTGATCCGTTAAGAGATGAAGGTGTCGCTTATGCTAATTCACTGGCTGAAGTCGGTGTGGATATTGAACATCATTCATTCGATGGTATGACACATGCTTATATGCTGCTAAATGACCTAGTCGAAGAGGAATGTTCAGCCACTTATCAACTCATTGGACAATTTGTTAAAGGCAACTCTTCTGATTAAATTCAGTCTCTCGCTTGTACCGAGCTTGGTAGGCTCGGTACATTGATCATGTTCCATAAATAGCGGATTTTAAGGATTTTTTATAAGTACTTCTCAATCGGTAATAATTGTAAAAAACTCGATTTAACCCTTTGTGATAATTCGGTCTCTGGCTCCTTGTTCCACTCATCTTTACCTGAATACCAACGAATTTTTCCGTCACGTAAATTTAACCGCCAACTATTTGCTTCGCTCATCGCAAGCTTCATATCATCGGCAAGGCTTTCTGCAATACTTTGGCTTTCAATTACTAACAAGGATTCAGTGTTAAGGTAGGTTGAACGTAAGTTAAAATTAAACGATCCGACAACAGCGATTTTTTTGTCAAAAACAATCGATTTTGCATGAAGACCATAGGCAGTTGTCGGAGCACATTTTGATAAATCTCTTGTTGATTCTTTGCATAACATCGTGTCTGGTTTCAATTCAAATAGCTGAATACCCTGCTCTAACATGTCCTGTCGTCGACCAGCGTAGCCTGAATGGTTAGTGATGAGGTCATTAGAGGCCATTGAATTAGTCAATGCCTTTATTTTAATTCCATTGCTGGTCAATATTTGTAACTCATCTAGTTGGCGATCATCGAATATTAAATAGGCGGATTCTAATACAATTTCTTGGTTAGATTGACGAGTTAATTCGCTTAATAATCTGGCGGTAGTTTTTGGGGTACTTGTATTATCTTCATCGATAGGTACTGGTCTGTCGGAAATAAAACGTGCTTGAACCCAGCTCATTTCATTCAACACTTCTTCTATGAAGCGGTGTGCTACTTTTTTACCTTCTGGTAAGGCAGGGTAATTTTTGTAGCTGGGAGTTGTTACTTCATCTAAAATAAGCGTTTCTGATGAAGCTTTACCTCCTAATAAGTTCACAGGATAAGACCAACGGCTGTTCCAATACTGTCCAAAACTAATTTGGATATCAGTAACTACCGAGCCCATGACTAGAGCATCACGATCACGGAAATTAATTTCATCAGACAGATCAAAATATTCATTGCCGATATTGCGCCCTCCAACAATGGACAGGGCACCGTCGACGGTAAATGACTTATTGTGCATACGACGATTTAGTCGAGAGAAATCACCTAATACATTTAGCCACTTTGCTGCGCCACTGCGACTTGGAATTGGATTGAATATTCGAATTTCTATTTGAGGATGAGAATCAATAGTTGTTAGCAAGTCCTCTCGTTCATTAAGATTGATATCATCAAGCATTACGCGGACTTTAACACCGCGATTAGCTGCTGCTATCAAACGATTTGCTAAATAGTGACCGGAGGTATCAGAGTTCCAAATGTAATATTGAATATCGATGCTATTTTCAGCCGTTTCAATTAATGCTAACCGTTGAGCCAAAGCGTCCCAGCCAGTGTCTTGTAACAAAACGGCACTCGTTTTTGGGTTAACTTGATTAAGTCGGTAAGTGTTAGCTAATTCGGATAATGTACTTGTTGAATGGATGGATATTGGCTCAATGGTATGCTGAATTTCTTCCGGGAGTGATGCACATCCAATTAGAGTGGCTACTAATAGCATTGTGACACAAATACGCTGAAACAATAACATTGGTTATATTTCCTTTTAACTTTGATCGGGCAATTAACATCCTACCTCCTCATTCTATTATTTAACTTAATGACAGCTTGGAAACTTTATAAAATTAGGGAGGTTATATCTAAAACATAAACTTCTGAAGTGTAATAGAAGAATAAAGACACTTTGTTATTTTAGCAACCACCTTGTTAGACTGCCTCTAGTTTATTCACTACGGCATTATTATTAGTGCGGAATAATAAGTAATTATTTAACGATCAGTTGAACTAAATAGTAACTGATCGATGATAATTTCAATTAAAGAAAATATTTAACTTGAGGTGGGAAATTTAATATTACGTCAAATCAGAGGTCATAGAGCTGGAGCTTAATATAAGCTTGTTATTGAGCGGTCCAAGCACCATCCATAGGCAATGATGAACCTGTAATGCTGCGGGCACTATCACTGCAAAGAAAGAGAATGAACTCACCAATTTGACGAGGTGCCATCATTTCAGGTAGTGGTTGTTTGGCTGTAATAAGTTGATATTTTGCTTGCTCGAAGTTAGTGTTTTTGTTATTTGAAATTTCAGCGATTTGGTCGTTGATAAGTGGTGTATCTACCCAGCCAGGGCAGATAGCATTGGCTGTGATGCCATGCTCTGCGCACTCTAGAGCAACAACCTTAGTTAGACCAATTATGCCGTGCTTAGCGGCACAATAGGCAATTTTATTTTTAGAGGCGACAAGGCCATGAACAGAAGCAATATTAATGATCCTTCCCCATGAATTTTGTTTCATGCCATCTAAAGCAAGCTGAATAGTATGAAAGGCAGCGGTTAAATTGATGGCAATGATGGCATTCCATTTGCTTTTTGGAAAAGTATCTACGCTTTCAGTATGTTGAATACCTGCATTGTTTATCAATATATCAATTGAGCCCATTGCTTTTATGGCATTTTCCATAAAATGACTAATGGCATCTGAGTCCATTAAGTTAACATTATCAAAGATAGCATTTATCCTATATTGATTAGAAAACTCTTGCGCTAGACTAGCGCCTTCTTCGTCACTCATTAGCCCGTGCAACACTAAGTTAATACCTTGTTCAGCTAAAACGTGAGCAGTTGCTAAGCCAATACCACTTGTTGAACCAGTGATAAGGGCAGTTTTACCTTTTAAAGCTGTATTTTTTGGTGGCATGTTTTCTAACATATTGTCCTCTGTTTTTAAAAGTAAAGAGAAGCAGCATATCCCTCATATTGTGAACAGTTTATATGTTGGGTAATCTCGTCAGTGCTGCACTCGAAAATTAGATTAAATACTTTAGCTGAATTAAGAGTCAGTTGAGTTACTACCTTAGTGCCATTAATTTATAAGGGGTTGTCATTAACTAAGGTTATTTGAGAACTTTGAAAGCTTTGAGAGCACTGGGGGATAATGTTTATGGAGTTATTGCGATTGTGAAAGCTTTGTATATCTTTGTAATTACTTCTATTTGACTATTTGATTTAATCCCAATAATGAAGCGCCATTGCAATCTGGTAGTGGTTTATTAGGTATGAGAGCTTCTCAACAGAAGCTGAATTGTGTGGGCTAAAAGCGAGTTGTTACTCGCCTTTAATGTTATACATAAACTAGCTGAGGATTACTGACGGCATTTAATTTCAGGGTTAATATTAATCGAACCCGCTTGGTTAATTGTGGCCATTTTATCATCTTGCTTCAGTATGGCTAACGTAGAATCACCAATTGAGCGTACATAAGCAAGTTGGTAACCAAATTGACCTAGAGTACATACTGAATATTGTTGGCTGAAGTTAAGTTTGTCCCACAAGGTGTCTTTATCATGGTCTTGTTGTCTGCTATCAGTCATGAAAGCAGTAACAGAAGGAAAGTTACAGCGTTGTTGTAAAGTCGTTAACATAATATCTGCCTCACTATTTAGTTAGTGATGAGATATTAGCTAAGTCTTGATGGGAATGTTGTAGGCAATTGTTAGCTTGTTGTTATAATTTGTATGGTTGTTATTTGAGCAGTTATAAAAATGCTCAACAAATTTCTTACACGTTGAACACTCCCGTAGTGCAAGCTTCCTTGTTAATGTTATTTTGAATTTTTTTCTGCTTGTTCTCTGATTTTGGCTTCTTTAATACGCCACTTTTGTAATTCAGCATAATAATGATCCCATACACAAGGATTACAAGCACCACCACCACAACAATCATCATCTGCAGGGGCTATAGGTTTTTCGTGGCTATTTGACATAGGTTTTGTAAACTCAAAAATAAGTGAAGTATTTATCTAGATTTATGACTTTAGGGTAACAAAAAAGCTCTGCAATTGCAGAGCTTTTATTTAATCATAAGCAGACATTAGTTAGCCAAGCTCAGCTAACTTGTGCTCTAAATAATGAATATTAGCACCACCATTAACAAAACCTTGATCATTTAGAATGTCTTGATGCAAAGTAATATTTGTTTTGATGCCGTCAATCACTAACTCTGATAGTGCATTACGCATACGTGCAATAGCTACGTCACGGTTATCACCCCACGTGATTAATTTACCAATCATAGAGTCATAATGTGGAGGCACAGAGTAATCTGCATAAATATGAGAATCCCAACGAACACCTAAACCACCTGGTGGATGAAAACGCGTAATTTTACCCGGTGAAGGAATAAAGGTACGAGGATCTTCTGCATTAATACGACACTCAATAGCGTGACCTGCAATCTTGATATCTTCTTGAGTGCAAGATAACGGTTGGCCAGCAGCAACTCGTAGTTGCTCTTTGATCAAATCAACACCAGTGATCATCTCAGTTACTGGGTGCTCAACCTGAATACGGGTATTCATTTCAATGAAGTAAAATTCACCATTTTCATATAGGAACTCAAAGGTACCAGCGCCTCGGTAGTTTATTTCTACACAAGCATTACAACAACGCTCACCAATTTTGGCGCGCATTTCAGGGGTAATACCCGGTGCAGGAGCTTCTTCAACTACTTTTTGATGGCGTCGTTGCATCGAACAATCACGTTCACCTAAATGAACTGCAGTTCCTTTTCCATCAGCAATAATTTGAATCTCAACATGACGTGGGTTTTCAAGGAATTTTTCCATGTAAACCATATCATTTTTGAAAATTGTACCGGCTTCTTTTTTCGTCAGTGCAATTGATTCTATTAACTCTTCTTCATTGCGAACGACACGCATACCACGTCCACCACCACCACCAGCAGCTTTAACGATAACTGGGTAGCCAATGCGCTTAGCATGGGCTTTGTTTACTTCTTCATCGTCATTTAAAGGACCATCAGAACCAGGAACACAAGGAACGCCTGCTACTTTCATCGCTTTGATTGCAGCAACTTTATCACCCATGATGCGTATACTTTCTGCTTTTGGACCGATAAAGGCAAAGCCAGATTTTTCAACTTGCTCGGCAAAATCAGCATTTTCAGCAAGAAAACCATACCCTGGGTGAATTGCCACAGCATTGGTCACTTCAGCCGCAGTAATTATTGCAGGAATATTAAGGTAACTTTCAGGTGCTGATGCTTTACCAATACAAATGGTTTCATCGGCTAATAATACGTGTTTTAGGTTTTTATCAGCAGTTGAATGAACGGCTACTGTTTTGATTCCTAGCTCTTTACAAGCACGTAATATTCTTAAGGCAATTTCGCCACGATTGGCGATAACAACTTTATCTAACATGGAATAACCCTTCTGGTTGGGCTTATTCAATGATGAATAGCGGTTGGTCAAATTCAATGGCGTCTTCATTTTTCGCTAAAATCTCTACAATAACACCAGATTTATCAGCTTCAATTTGGTTCATCATTTTCATTGCTTCAACAATACATAATGTATCACCAGCATTAACATGCATACCAACTTCTGCAAATGCTGGGGCATCAGGTGAAGCCGAGGCATAGTATGTTCCAACCATTGGAGAGCGAACAACATGACCAGAAATAACTGGCGCAGCGGCTTCAGCAGGAGCAACGGCTGAAACAGGCGCAGCTACTGGTGCTGCTATAGGTGCGGCTTGAATTACAGGTGCCGCTTGTACTGCTGCAGCGCCACGGCTGATTCGTACTGATTCTTCACCTTCTGAGATCTCTAATTCGTTGATACCAGACTCTTCTACTAGTTCGATAAGTTTTTTGATTTTACGAATATCCATTGGGACACCTTAATTTGAGTGACTAAAAATATGCTTTAAATATAAGTTAATGATTGGTCATTAACTGTTACGGTTTGTTATTTGTTTTTATTTATCTATTTGCCTTTATTTAGGTATCTGTGAGCAGCTTCAAGCGCAAAGGTATAACCTTGCGCACCAAAACCGCAAATAACACCTGTGGCAACATCAGATAAATAAGAATGTTTTCTGAAATCTTCACGAGCATGCACATTGGATAAATGTACTTCGATAAATGGTATGTCTACCGAAAGCAAAGCATCTCTTATCGCAACACTTGTATGAGTGAACGCAGCGGGGTTAATGATTATAAAGTCTACTTGCTGGTAACCATTGTGAATAGCATCGATTAATTCATGTTCGGCATTTGATTGCAGGTGTTTTAATTCAATATGCATTTTTTCAGCTTTTAAACCTAGCTCAACAATAATCTCCGTTAGGCCTTGATTACCATAAATAGTAGGCTCTCGCTTACCAAGCATATTTAAATTTGGGCCATTTAACACTAAAACTGTAAACTTTGCGTTCATCTTCTGCTAAAACACCATTAAAAATAAATTTCTCTAATAATTACACAAAACCTCGTCGCTGTGAATAAAAAAAAGCATCATTTCTAAATTTATTTTGTTATTGGCGATAATACTTATGTTTTCGAAGAATATAGCAGCAAAGTACTGGTCAAACCTCTTTTGAGTGCATGTAAATGTTGATTTTTTGTTTATTTGAGCTATTATTATCAAGCTATTTTTATTATTACATTGATTTTAAAAAGTTTTTTACATTTGCTCTGTTTCATTGTAAGGGATCCCTTATTAAATATTACTCTCTCGTTCTTATTCTCATCTTTGCAGGTCTTGTGTCTTCAAGCGCTGCAGCTATAGAGATAGTGACTCACCCGCAAGTTACTGAAATTAGCTTAACAAAGTCACAATTACGACGTATTTATACAATGCGTCAATTGCGTTGGAGTGATGATAGCGCTATTAATGTTTTTGTATTACCTAGTCAACATGAACTCCATCAGCGATTTGCCAAAGAACGGCTACAGATTTTTCCTTATCAGCTTAATCGAATCTGGCACAAACTCACATACTCAGGCTTGGGAGTTGCGCCAACAATAGTTTCATCTGAAAAAGAGCTTATTCAAGCGGTAACCAAAACACCTGGAGCTATTGGCTATATAGATGAAGGAACGCTAAAAAAGATAGAACAGAATGAAAGAATTAAAAGGATAGAAAACCCTGGTATGGAAGCAAGTCAGCAGACACGGAGTAAAGGAGTAGTACATGTTGTCAAAATTAAAGACTAATGCTGCAGTTGAAATACCTAATAGGATGCATGACTTGAATTATTTTAAGCGGTTTACCTGCCGGTTAATAATGCTTGCAGCAACTCTTATCGGTTACAGTGCAAGTTTTGCACAAGCCGAAGACGAAGCTTATTCGAATTCTCAAGAGTTTCAATTGCATGGGTTCATCTCGCAAGGCTTAATTGATGTTAATGGCAGTGATTTTGTCAATGATAATGGGGATGTGTCTGCAGAGTTAACTGAAATTGGTCTTAATGCATCCTATCAGTTATCAGACAAGTTTCGGTTAGCTGGTCAAGTGGTTTACTTAGATGGCGGAAATCGTTACTCACAAGGGGCGAGAGTTGATTATGCTTTGGTAGATTGGTCAGCCTATACCAATGAAAATTGGCAAGCCAATGTATATTTGGGACGTTTTAAAAATAATCATTGGCTCTACTCTAGCTCTAGAGATATTCCTTTTGCTAGGCCTAGCATTATTTTGCCTCAATCAGTTTATTTTGATGGATTTAGAGATATTGCCGTTGGCAGTGATGGTATTGCCACTAAAATTAGTTATAGTACCGATGATTATGGCAATTTTGACTGGCAATTTAGTTATGGCAAATCACCTATTTCCGATGAGCAGACAAAAAATATTTTAAGTGAATTTGCTCAAGGAAGTGCCAAGCAAAATTATGATGCTCAAACAAGCTTGTATTGGCAACCCTCGTATTCACCTTGGCGTTTTGGTATTTCATTACTCGATGCAGGCTTTGGTTATGACCAAGGAGATGCGGGCAGTGGTGATATATTTTTTGATAGCGAATTTAATTTTCAGTTTTATACCATGAATGCTCTGTATGAAGGTGAAACTTGGGAGTTTAGTGGTGAAGTTTATCAACAACGCTTCACTATTGATGGTTTTTATTATCCTGGCTTTCAACTTGATAATATAGGGCAAGGCTTCTATGTACAGTCACGCTATAAGTTAACGCAACAATTAACGTTGTTAGCACGCTATGAAGACTTTTATCTAAATAAAGATGATAAGGATGGAAAAAAGACTGAGGCGGCGACAGGTGGTGCAGTTCCTTATTATTTCGGCTTTCATAAAGATATTACGTTAGGGGTGAACTACGATATTACCAGTAATTTTAGTGCTCGCATGGAATATCACTGGGTAAAAGGGGCTGGTAGACTCACACCAGTAGTGGTGCCTAATACCCAAATAAATGACAGTGAAGATTGGCAAATGTGGGCTATCCAATTGATGTATTGGTTTTAAAAGTAGTGTTATGAATATAAAATTTGTTGGTGTACCAACCAAGCTTTTGGTACTGATCGTCTCAACCTTACTGCTTTTAGCGGTAGGGTTTTCTTCGTTATCCTATTGGCGTTTACAAGCTGATTATCAAGAGTTCCAGCAAAATAATATCGTGCAAGGGCAGGTGCAAGTTAATCTGCATAATGGCATATTACGCACTAAATTAACCGTATGGTTAGAGTCATTCACTGATTTGATTCAACTATCTCAGCAAAATGACTTTTCAAATCTTGCGCTACAACTAGAGAAACAATATGACGCTCTACAGTTGCATCTCAATGTAGAAGATATCTGGTTGGTCGATGAGAAACAAAATATCTTATTTGCTACCAATGATTTCCCCGCAGTCGTACAAGATAACATTGCGCAAGTATTTAGATTACAAGAACCAGAGCATCGAATTTATTGCCCGCAAAGTTGTCAACTGTTATTGAGTTTGCCTTTACTCAATAAACAAGGGGATATGGTTGTGGTAACTATGAGTACTTCACTGGTTGATATGCTATTTGCGTTGAAGACTACGTTAGATAGAGATGTTGCTGTCATTCGTATACCCACTGAAGATAATAATGAAATAAAACCCTCCACGGTTAAGGTGATCTCAGCATCTAACATGAGATTAACAGAGTCATTGTTAACGATGGATAAACCTTACTTGGCTCTTAATAGCGTATTAGAGAAAGGTCTACATCTTGATTTAGGCAGTAATAGTTATTTAATTAATCTACTGGTTTTATCAGAACAAGCCGATCAAGATTTTTATCTTGCTTTGATTGATGATGTGACAACATATAAAGCAAAGAATGATGCATATCACCAGCGCTTTATATTATCTTTGAGTCTTATATTTAGTTTACTCGCTGCTTTTGTATATTTTATCTCTAGTCCCTTTACTAAACGTTTATTGCTGCTGTCTAATGCGCTGCCTTTACTAGCACAAAAAAAGTTTGATCAGTTTCGACAAGTTGACCTAAAAAGGCCGCGAATGTTTGCCGATGAGTTGGATGTATTAGCTCACTCAACTGAAGAGCTCAGTTTTGAATTAGAACAGCTTAACTTGGTGGTAGAGCAAAAAACTAAAGAGTTAGAGAGCATCGCGATGTACGATTTACTCACAGGGTTGCCTAATCGTAATATGCTCAATTATCAATTACGAAAGTCGTTAGCTAATATTGCGCGTGATAAAAGTGGTGTTGCTGTGCTGTTTCTCGACTTAGATGACTTTAAAAAAGTAAACGACAGTAATGGCCACAATATTGGGGATAATCTACTGATTCAGGCTGCAGAACGAGTGAGAGTCAGTGTTGGTGAGTTGGACTTAGCAAGTCGATTTGGTGGTGATGAGTTTGTTATTGTGCTTAGTCATCTCAGTAGCCTTGATGAGGCGATAGAAGTAGCAGAAAAAGTTTTATTACAGTTTAAAGAGTCCATAAAGTTAGGCTCTAATATATTCTATGTTTCTACCAGCATAGGTATCGCTTATACAGAATCAGCCACAGAGAAGTCGGATGATTTGATTAGCCATGCCGATATTGCTATGTATGAAGCAAAAGATAATGGTGGTGGACAATACCATATTTATCATCAAGAAATGTTCCAGCGTGTTGCTCACAGGGTAATGCTTGAAGGTGAGGTGAGACAAGCGTTAGCCAAACAGCAGTTTAGTTTAAGCTTACAACCGCAAATTTGTGCTAAAACGAAAAAGCTGTATGGTTTTGAGGCTTTATTACGCTGGCAACATCCAGAGCGCGGTATGATTTCACCAGAAGACTTCATTCCAATTTTAGAAAACTCTCAACACATGATTGAATTGGGGTATTGGATAATTCGTCGATGTTTTGAACTAGCTATAAGTATCAAAAAATACGGGCTCGAAAATATTCGGATAGCGATTAACTTATCTGCAGGCCAATTCATGGATGCAAATTTACCGCACTTCCTAAAAGATTTATTAATAGAATTTTCATTAACAGCGCAAAATTTTGAACTTGAACTCACTGAGCAAACCTTAGTGAAGGACATGGAGCATACCATCGCTATGATGGAGGCCTTGAAAGTTATTGGCTTTAGTTTTGCTATCGATGATTTTGGTACTGGTTATTCATCACTAGCGTACTTAAAGAAAATGCCTGTTGATGTGATAAAAATAGATAAAAGCTTTATTTTTGGTATGTTAGAAAATCATTCTGACTTTCAAATTATCACTTCAACGATTGCAATGGTTAAGAACTTAGGTTTAACAGTTGTAGCGGAAGGCGTTGAGACTCGAGCACAATTACGCAGCTTAACAGAAAATGATTGCGATATAATTCAAGGTTATTACTATTCTAAACCGATCCCTGAAAAAGATTTATTTACTATGCTAGATAAACAAACAACATCTGGCTATTGGAAAATAGCTAGTACAATAAATCATGGCCCTTCCACAGATAAGTCAGCCTAAGTTAAGTTTTTCAAGTAAAGCTAATCTAACCGTAGAGTAGCTTTACTTAGTCGTTCTTAACTTAGGGGAAAATGGATTTAGCAGCTAACCTAGCTATTTAAATATTGATTTCACGTGTGCACTAAACTCTGCGGCTTTCATAAAACCAGTAGTGCGTTGTTTGGTTAATTCATTTCCTTGCAAATCAAAAAACAAAATCGAAGGTAAACCCAAAATAGTATAATGCTGAACAAGTTCTGCATTATTTGTTGAGTCGAAGTCTGTCATGTCAATTTGCAACCAAACAGTATTACTTAATGCCTTTTGCACCTCATTGTCGACAAAAGTATATTTTTCAAACTCTTTACAAGCAATACACCAATCAGCGTATAAATCTACCATCACGGTTCTCCCTTGTCTGTTGGCACTGATAACTTCATTGTTCAGCTGTGCTAATGAGGTTACTTGTTTAAAACTTGCGTGTTGAGCATCATTGCTGACAACAGTTTTACTCGGAAATACTAACTGGTAAGTAAGGCTTGCACCAAAAAATAGCATTAAAAAAATGACTAGAGAGCGTAAGCCATACCAAAAACCTTTTCCCTGAGGAGCGTTTTGCCCTGCTGCATGGTTTTGATTAGCAACATAGAAATAACTAGCACTGACTAATATCAATAACGCCCATAATGCTTGGCTGGCAACTTCAGGAATTAAACGCTCTAATAAAAATACTGGTACAGCGAGTAATAGAAGACCAAAGATATTTTTGATGATATTCATCCAAGCGCCAGCTTTCGGCAGTAATTTACCACCAGAGCTACCCAGAATAAGTAAAGGTAGTCCCATACCTAGACTTAAGGCATATAACGCAGAAGCCCCTAAAATCACATCGCCTGTTTGAGAAATATAAAGTAATGCTCCCGTTAGAGGAGCTGTAGTACATGGAGAAGCGACTAAGCCAGAAATAACGCCCATCATTAGGACGCCAGTAATGGAGCCACCTTTTTGTTTATTACTCAGGTTATTTAATTTATTTTGCCAGCTTGCAGGCAAGGCTAAGTTAAAAACACCAAACATTGAAAGCGCTAAAAATATGAATAAAACACTGAGGCCAATGAGTACTATTGGATGTTGAAACACTGCTTGAAATTTTGCGCCTGCCATTGCAACAACCACACCTAAGAGGGTGTAGGTTATCGCCATCCCTTGCACATAGAAAAAAGATAATGTAAAAGCTTTTTTCGTTGTTAACCCTTCACCCTGCCCAACAATAATACCTGTTAGGATAGGATACATAGGGAAAACGCAGGGCGTAAATGATAACAATAAACCGCCTACGAAAAAGGCTATGAGCGTTAATAATAAGCTATCTTGCTTGAGCATATCAGATAACTGATGCTGCTCACTTTTTTGAATCTCACTTACGTTTTTCTGTTGGTTTGCACTGGAACTTGGCGTTGCTAAAATTGATGTGTTGGCACTTCCGTCATCTGTAATGAATTTACTTAATTTAATTACCTTACTCGTTGGCGGGTAACATAAGCCTTTTTCGGCACAACCTTGATAGCTAATTTTGAGACTTGCGTCACTTGAAACGTGCTCAAGGTTTATTGTGAATGTTAAGTTATCGGTGAATATCTTTTGAACACCAAAAAATTCATCTTCGTGGTCAATACCATCAGGTAACAAAACAGGGGTAAACTGAGTCTTATCGCCTTTAAATTTAAACTGATGACGGTACAGATAATACTCAGGCGCAATGTCGAAACTCACTTCTAGCAAGTTGTTTTTCTGATAAAAATTAAAAGAAAATGCCTCATCGACTTTCAAAAATTCATCATCATTACTAAATAAACTGGTATTAGATATATCAAAAATTGATTGCTTTTCTTGTGCTACAGCAGGGTTAAGAGTAAGCGCTGTTAACATTAGAAAGCAAAGTGATAGTAAGTTTTTCATTAAGTTTACTTCAAAGAGTTAGTGATCCAGTTCAAATAATGTTTATCACCTTGCTGGATATTCAAAGCAATAACTTCCACCACATCATATGGGTGCAATTGGTTAATTCGATCACTTAAAGCGGCGAATTTATTTTCCTCTGTTTTTATCAACAATTGTACTTCATTATCGCAATGCAATTCATCTTGCCAACAATAAATAGAGGTAATATTTGGCACCATATTAACGCAGGCAGCCAGTTTTTCTGTAACCAAATGCTGAGCAATATTTGTAGCTACTATTTCATCTGGACAAGTTGTTAGAACTAATTGATACAAAATTGTTACCTATGGTTGTTATCCTATTGATATTATACCTTGAGTATTAAGGAAAACTTAGGCTTGTATCAACTGGCCTTGAAATAGACCTGTTAGGCCCAATATAAGTTTCATAGAAAATAAGGAATCATTATGTTTCAACTATTATTTGTACTTTTTATCATTATTCCTATCATCGAAATAACGGTGATTATGCAAGTGGGCGCATTATTAGGTGTATGGCCAACAATCGCTATCGTTATTTTAAGTGCATGGTTAGGTGCTAAATATGTACGTCAACAAGGTTTGGCTACATTACAATCAGTACAGACAAAAATGGCACAAGGTGAAATGCCATCGAGCGAAATAGTAACGGGGTTAATGTTATTAGTGGCAGGTGTTTTATTAGTTACTCCAGGTTTTGTAACAGATATATTTGGTTTGTCGCTATTGGTGCCTAGTGTTCGAACGGCAATTGCCAACCAAGTGCAAAAACATATTAAGGTTAATCAATTTGGTGCCGGTGCCTCTTTTCATAATGGCGCATCTGGTAATGTTTATCAGCATGAAAAAACAACAGAGCCTTTTACTTCATCAAATGAGCCTATTTCACATCATCAGGGCGATACCTTGGAAGGCGAGTTCAAACGCAAAGATTAGTCGTATTTAAGTTTTTTTTGTTTAGGACTTGTGAAGGTTTATTTTATCCCCATTTCTATTATCAACAATATAGTTGTTAATTATGACTAGTAACCTTACAAAATAATTAAGTAATTCAGGAGAAAATTAATGAGTATTCGTCCACTACATGATCGTGTCATTGTTAAACGTAAAGAAATTGAATCAAAATCAGCTGGTGGTATTGTCTTGACAGGCAGCGCAGCAGAAAAATCAACACGTGGTGAAGTTACTGCCGTAGGTAATGGCCGTATCTTAGAAAATGGTGAAGTTCGACCATTAGACGTAAAAGTTGGCGATCAAGTGATCTTCAGTGAAGGGTATGGTGTTAAGTCTGAAAAGATTGATGGTGAAACAGTCTTAATTCTTTCAGAAAGCGATATCTTAGCAATTGTTGAATAATTAAGAGCTTAACGTGTCGTTAATGTATCACAATAGCGGCATATAAAAGTGCTAACTTACTAATGTAAGTTCTCTGCTTTTTCTTTGTTATTGAGCGAATTAGCTTAAAACAAAGCCTTATTTGATAAATAGTCTTAACATTGTTTTTAAAAACAGTGTAAAAAAACAAAATTATAGGAATAAATTTCATGGCTGCAAAAGACGTATTATTTGGAAACGACGCACGAGCTAAAATGTTACGTGGTGTAAATGTATTAGCTGACTCAGTAAAAGTAACATTAGGACCAAAAGGTCGTAACGTAGTCATAGATAAATCTTTTGGTGGTCCAACAATCACTAAAGATGGTGTTACTGTAGCTAAAGAAATCGAATTAGAAGATAAATTCGAAAACATGGGCGCACAAATGGTAAAAGAAGTTGCTTCTAAAGCCAATGATGAAGCTGGTGATGGTACTACTACTGCGACTGTTTTAGCGCAAGCAATTGTTAACGAAGGTTTGAAATCTATCGCTGCGGGTATGAATCCAATGGATCTTAAACGTGGAATTGACAAAGCTGTTGTAGCTGCTGTTGCGGCATTAAAAGATGCATCAACACCTGTTACAGACAACAAAGCTATTGAGCAAGTAGGTACTATCTCTGCAAACTCAGATGAAACTGTTGGACAAATCATTGCAACTGCAATGGATAAAGTCGGTGCTGAAGGCGTAATTACAGTTGAAGAAGGTCAAGCATTAACTGACGAATTAGATGTTGTTGAAGGCATGCAATTTGACCGTGGTTACTTATCTCCATACTTCATCAACAAACAAGAAAACGGTACTGTTGAACTTGAAAATCCATTTATCTTATTAGTTGATAAAAAAGTATCAAACATCCGCGAATTACTAACTACCCTTGAAGCTGTAGCTAAATCAGGTAAGCCTTTATTAATTATTGCAGAAGATGTTGAAGGTGAAGCCCTAGCAACATTAGTTGTTAACAACATGCGTGGTATTGTGAAAGTTGCTGCTGTTAAAGCACCAGGTTTTGGTGACCGTCGTAAAGCAATGTTACAAGACGTTGCTACATTAACTGCAGGTACCGTAATCTCTGAAGAGATTGGTATGGAGTTAGAGAAAGCAACTTTAGAAGACTTAGGTCAAGCTAAACGTGTTGTTATCTCTAAAGACACAACAATCATCATTGACGGTATTGGTGATGATGCAGACATTAAAGCACGTGTTTCTCAAATTCGTGGTCAAATTGAAGAGTCTTCTTCTGACTACGATAAAGAAAAATTACAAGAACGCCTAGCGAAACTTGCTGGCGGTGTTGCCGTTATTAAAATTGGTGCTGCAACTGAAATTGAAATGAAAGAGAAGAAAGCGCGTGTTGAAGATGCATTACATGCAACTCGTGCGGCAGTTGAAGAAGGTGTTGTTGCTGGTGGTGGTGTTGCTTTAGTTCGCGTTGCCGAAGCAATTAAAGATCTTGAAGGCATTAACGAAGATCAAACACACGGTATTAACGTAGCTATTCGTGCGATGGAAGCTCCGCTTCGTCAAATCGTTACAAACTGTGGTGACGAGTCTTCTGTAGTACTTAATGAAGTACGCAATGGTAAAGATAACTACGGTTATAATGCTGGTAACAGTACTTACGGCGATATGATAACAATGGGTATCTTAGATCCAACTAAAGTAACGCGTTCAGCACTTCAATTTGCTGCTTCTGTCGCAGGGTTAATGCTAACGACTGAAGCTATGATTACCGATGTTGCACAAGAAGCAGCTCCTGCAATGCCTGATATGGGCGGCATGGGTGGTATGGGTGGCATGGGTGGCATGATGTAATTTATGCTTATCTAAATTGTTATTTACATCGTTCTGTTCTACTTGGATCGTAAAGACTATGCTTCGCTTATAACGCCTTGTAGTAAACAATTTATCTTACGCATAAAGCATTAACTTGCTTGTAGCAGCTAAAAAAACTCACTTCGGTGAGTTTTTTACTTTCTACGGTAAAATTTAGCTAATTAGTTTTGGTATTCCTTCATTTTTTTAGGTTGTTTAATGAGCACTAAACGTCACTATAAAGCGTCAGGTACTAAAAAACTTACCCTGTGTATAAAGTATTGATTTGTCTGAAACAACTAATTATTCCATGCGGTAAGTTTTCGATAACTTCACAAGCTTAATTAAGTTTTTAACATTTTTACGGATAAGAAAGGTGCTTTACCTCGCTTATGATACTTATCCCAAAGGGGCAGGTTGATACTAACGATGATGTGGTCTTACTGGTTGTGAACACTGTTTGCACTTTCTTGTTGTTCCGTTAAAACAAAGCACATTAAAAAAGCCCAAATATAAATGTTTGGGCTTTGCAAGGATAATAACTGTCTCGTCCTGAAATGTGTAAACACATTTCAGGACAAACCAATGATAAATTTCAATAATTATCTAAAGTATATAGAAAGTCATTAGTTAGTCAGGTTGTTTTTTACGTATTAAAAAACTCCGGTATATTAACAAACAAAATATCCATACCAAGAAGTTCACAGTTGTTGTTCCGCCGGATGAAGATGAATCTGGCACAGATGATGACGATGGATCCTGCTCAGGCAATTCATTAGTTACTTGCACATTATTTACTATGACATTAACTTGTTGCTCAACAGACGTATAGCCATCATTAATTGTTAACAAGAAGATAAGAGTCATTTGTGATTCAACTTCTGGGGCTGTAAAGCTTAATGAAGCAGCATTAGGTGTAATGATCTCTACCTTAACTCCATCGAGTTGAGTCCAAGTATAAGTTAGGTTATCGCCATCAGCATCTGATGAGTTAGAAGCATCAATGTTTACAAGGCTGTTTTCGTTAACAGTAACTGAAGTTTCTAGAACGATAATAGGTGCCGTGTTTGTAAAGCTAGTCAATACACCTGGATCTTCTACTTGCCCGTTTATGAGGCCATCAGCATCATTTGGGCCACCATCTTCGATAATTAACTGAATGCACTGATGACCTGTAGTAAGGCCAGAGGTGTATTCTACTGAATTAGGTGTCGGACAGTTATTATTATTGTCTAATAAAGCACTAGCGATAGAATTTATTCCATCTTCAACAAAAGTAAACCAACCTTGAGTGCTAATATATTTGCGAAAATTGGCCTGTGCGGGAATCGTGGCATTATCTGGTAAGGGGATGACAACAATCGCTCCATCTTGGCGAATGTTATCACCAGCCACAATAAAGTTCATCATGGGGGTTATTCTATTCGTGTGACTATCAGTAGTGTTATCTAGACCTAGGCCCTGAGTAAAGTTAGCTAAAGCAGAATCATCAATAATACTATTAGCAACAAATGGGGACGTTGAGCTTTTAATAACTGAGCCTAAAGACAAAGATGAACCAATTACAGTTTGAATAGGTTTATGAGTATTCATTAAAGGTAAGTGATGTGTAATCGTATTATTATCTAAATAATCAGCAATACCATCGTTGTCTGAATCGACAAAGCCTTCATCCCTATCACTTATGCCATCATTGTCCGTATCTTCAGTTAACGATAGTTCAGGTAAATTTGATAATAGAGCAATATTAAGGGATTTAGTAACTGAATACGATTCTGCTGTTGCTGTCTCCTCAGCAATAACACTAATGATAATATTATTTGAAGCAATTAATGCTGGATTAAGCACAATAGAATGCGCTCTTGTTTCTACTGGAACAATCGCATCAGGTAACTGCCATTTTAGGTTTATTTCATCGTTATTTACATCTTGAATATTAGCTGTAATTTCAACCAATCCAGCAGTTTTATCAACAGCGGCGACAACACTGTTGTTTTGATGCACCGATAGATTAATACTAGGTACTAGGTTTTCATCAATCACATGAATAGATGTGCTTCTTTGCACTGAGAGACCCATATCTGAATCTAATAACTCTAAATAATAGGCTTCATTTACTTGTGCACTGTCACTAATATCAATATCTATAAACATTTGCTCAAGGGAGTAAATATATTTTCCGAAGTTTGAGAGCTGTATTGGGCTTTGTAATGAGTATTGAATATAGAAAGGGTAATATTCAGGCAGTATTGGTGTTGTAGATTCAATGTGAATACGAACTGTGTCGCCAGATAATGTGCTTTTTGAACTTTCAATGGCTAATAAAGGACGAATATCTACTGTTACGGTTCCTTCTCCAGCATTACCGCTATTATCCACAAAAGTAACTGCTACATTGTGTACGCCGGCGGGTAAGAAGTGCTCTTCAGACTCAACAAGTTGTACCGAAAGTGCTCCATCAACAATATCTTCAGCAAAAACACTTTCAAGAGAAGGTAAAATGTCAGTCAATATACCTCGAGCAATTGTTATAGTGTTATGAGAGAATAATTCAGGTGGCGTAGTATCAACAATAGTTATAACTTGTGTTGCCAATGTTATGTTACCAGCAGCATCTGTTGCTCTCCACTGTACTTCATTCTCACCTAAAATTAATGTATCAATACTTACCCGCTCAATGAGAGGTTCATTAAAATTATTATCAGATACAGCTGGCAAGGGTAGCTCTATGTTACTATGTGAACTAGTTGCTTCATAACTACGAGATGTCAATGTATCGAAAATAGGTGCAATATTTTCACCGACACTACTATTTAAAGGTGCTTCATCCTCACTATCAACTACACCATCAGAGTCGCTATCCGCATTGAATGGGTCTGTTTGTAAACTATATTCTTGAATTGATATAAGCCCATCTGAATCATTATCATCGTTTGCATCATTTGGGTTAAGAAGGTTTAAGTGGTTATTATATTCCCAACTATCTGGCAAGCCATCTTGATCACTATCATTTGAATTAGGGTTTGAATCTAGCTGAAACTCTAATAGATTACTTAAATTATCATTGTCTAAGTCTTCAAGTGCATCTGACGGATCTTCTATGGATAAACCATGAGATATTTCCCAATAATCAGGTAACCCATCATTGTCGGTATCAAGCGAAGTATATCCATCCTCCAAGGAAACATGCAGTATGTATAAGTTACCAAGGTTGATAACGCTATCGCTATACCGGGATACTTTTATGTAATAAATACCAGTAGTGGTGAAATTGTGAATTAAAAAAGAATCTAAATTATCTGTACTTCCTGATTCCCCTGACGAAGGATTAGAATCATCGTTTGCAGCAAGCAAATTTCCTTGAGCATCATATAACCTTAAATAACTATCAAAAAAACCATTAGTACTTTCTCTATCAATATCAAAAATAGCTGTTGTATCTTCTGCATTTACTGTGAATTTAAAATAATCATAACTGCCATCTCCCGTTCCTTGAATACTGACATGAGGAATGCTTTCTGACGTGTTAATTGATGCATCACCTATATCGTCAGAATATTGATAATTAAACATACCGTCTAGTGATTGTGCCGAAATTAAGTCGTTGTTTGGCTCACTTTCACTTATATAATTTGGGAAAGGATTGGTTCCTGCTAGGTATTCATCTAAATTATTTACGCCATCACCATCGCTATCCAATGATGCATCATCAACAAGTGGGTTTAACCGGTATAATACTTCCCATCCATCAGGCATTTGGTCACTATCAGAGTCGTTTGATAGCGGGTTAGTAAGATATATGTTGAACTCAATACCATCATTGAGTCCATCAGCATCAGAGTCGGAGTTTATTGGATCAGTTAAAGTGGTCATAACTTCAATATGATCAGATAAAGTATCAAAGTCGCTATCTTCTAAGATAGGACTTGTCTGATATGTTTGAACTTCTTCTCCATCTTTTAAGCCATCTAAATCGGTATCTATCAGAAGTGGATTGGAGCCACTATGATATTCACTTAAATTGTTTAAAGTGTCGCCATCTGTATCAATAATACTATCAGTGTTATCATTTTTATTAAGGCCATAGAAATCCTCCCAAAAATTAGGTAACTCATCAGCATCATTATCAAGTAACCAATCAACAGCTAATGATTTGAGGCCAGCAGATAATTGATATTCTACGCTTGCTACCCCCGTAGCTTTATTTATTGAGAAAAGTGCTCCATCTTCATCTACACCAAAAATTTCACCATCAAGACTCGTTGTTAAACCCGATTGCTTGTCTAACGTAACGTTTATAAGAGAGCCTATTAAGGTTGTTCGAGCGAGGTTTCGATCTAAATGGTAAAGGTTAGGCGTACTATTCGAACTTAAAGCCCATAATTTAATACCATCCCAAGTAATAGCATCAATATTCTCACCTTGAAACGCTCCAATTAATTCTGCAAGACCAGTTAACACATCTATTTTGTACAAACGCTGTGCATTGGTATGTACCATATAGAGAATGTTATTATTATCAAAAGCTAAACCAACTTGTGAAACATCAATACCTAGAGCACCTATTAGCGTAACTTCAGCAGTTGTTGTATTGACCCTATGTAATGAATCAGTTGTTGAGTCAACAGCGTATAAAATGTGATCTTCACCAAATGTTAAACCGGCAACCTGTGTTAAAGCAGTATTACCTATTAAGGTTTCTATGCCTGTAAGCAAGTCAATTAAATACAAGTCTCCGGTTTCATTGATAGAATAAGCTTCAATAGTATTTGGAAACGATAATACATCTGTAGGGTCAGTTTGATATTGAAACTCTTTTAAATTGCTCCATGTATCACCATCTGCATCTGCCTGACTGTCGTCTATTAGGGCATTTAGACTATAAGTAACTTCCCAACCATCTTGCATGCCATCGGTATCAGTATCAGATAACAAAGGACTTGTGGTATAAATATTCACTTCATCGCCATCACTAATATCATCACCATCAGTATCAGAAATTAATGGATTAGTTGTAAGGGTAAACTCCTCTAGTGTGGTTAAGCCGTCGTCGTCAGGATCAAGGCTAGCTGCCCCCTCATTTACTAACACGTTAAAGCTATATAAAACCTCAAAACCATCATGTAAACCATCGCCATCAGTGTCATTATTGTTCACACCTGAGTTATGAATATTTATTTCGTCTCCATCTGACAGGCCATCGGCATCTGTATCTGAGGAAAGGGGATTTGATAAGTGTGTATTAACCTCGGCACTATCTGATAGGGTATCAGAGTCACTATCAGCTAAAATTGGGGACGTTAAGTGAATTAATACTTCATCGCCATCGGTTAATCCGTCACTGTCAGTATCAGCAATCAGTGGGTTTGTTTCGGCTTCAAACTCAGCTAAATTTGATAAATTATCACTATCATTATCTAACGGTGCATCTGTCGGATCATTTTTATCTAAGCCGTATAAATCTTCCCAAGCATCTTGCATTCCGTCACCATCACTATCTGGGAATGGGTTTTCAATTGATACATGTAAAGTGTAAGTTGCATTATTAGGAATAACACTGTCACTATATCTTGATACTTTAATGTAATAAGTACCAATGTCTGAGAATGTATGCATGAAGAAAGAATCTAAACCACTCGTACTTCCTGATTCACCGTAGGATAAATTTGCATCATCATTTGAGCTAAGTAGGTTACCTTGGTCATCATACAATCTTAAATAGGAATCAAAAGAACCAGTACCCCCACTTCCATTGTCTATATCAAAAATAGCTTGGGAAGGGGCAGTTACGATTGAAAACTCAAAGTAATCATAACTTTCATCACCTGAGCCAATGATTGAGACGTGGGGCATCACTTGTGACGTATTTGTTGTTTGATCGCCTATATTTTCTGAATAGTTTAAATTAAACCCTGTATCAATATTTTGGGCTTCAGCGATAGAGTTATTTGACTCTGTATCAATAACATCACTAATTAAAGGGTTAGTACCTTGTTGAAACTCGATTAGATTAGATCGACCATCATTATCAGCATCAAGATCGCTATCATCAAACAATGGATTTAAACTGTAAATAACTTCCCAGCCATCAGGCATACCATCACTTTCAGTATCGCTTAAATTAGGGTTTGTTAGATGAGTATTCAGTTCAAGGTTATCTGCAAGCTCATCATCATCACTGTCAATTTTAGCAGGATTTGTGAAGTGAATATTGACTTCATCCCCATCAGGTAAAGTGTCGGTATCGCTATCTGCATTATTAGGAAGGGTGTTTAGTTGAAACTCTACTAGGTTAGATAAAGTATCATTATCTAGATCAGCACTAGCATCTGAGGCATCGGTTGGATCTAATCCAAAGCTTTGCTCCCAATAATCAGACATACCATCGGCATCTTCATCGCGAGCAGGTAAATCATCACAAATCACACCAACTTGCTCAAATGAGTCGATTACATCTGAAACGTTATATCCTAAATCATCTGCAGCATGGATTACCCCACAAGCACCTTCAATAAAAGTAGTATTTGGCGTCCAATAAAAACGATTGGCTTCATACATTACATCAAAAGCTAATTTTGTATTCCAATTTTCTTTATTGGCTAATAGAAAAAATGCGCGGTTAAAAATACCGCTACTATGATGAACATCAATGCCATTGTAATAATTATCTGCATGACCTATTGATACACCATCTCGCGTAGGGTCTTCCATATAGCGTAGCGATCCTTCTCCCTTAAAAATGTCTGCTCCGGTTAACCAATCATTACTACCTCTAACATAATATTCAGCGGCTTCACCTGCCATATCTGAGAAGGCTTCGTTAATACCACCTGACTGGGCACGGTAAATTAGGCCTGAGTTTTGTTCTGTCACACCATGAGCAACTTCATGGGCTGTAACATCCAATGAAACAAGAGGATAAAACCTTGACCCACCATCACCGAAGGTCATGCTAGAGCCATCCCAGAAAGCATTTTCGTAGCTAGTGCCGTAATGTACACGAAGTACTAATTGTGAAGAAAGTGGCGAGGTGCTATACCAGTCATTGAACATGTTAAAAATGGCATTACCAAAATAATGAGCATCATTTAAAGGGGAATAAGCACCATTGATTTCTTTATGGGTATTTCGGTTACAGGCAAAAGTAAATGGGTTACTACCTGATGTGCCATGATTTAAATTAACTGTTTTTACATTGGTGTTTTCCATTTCACAGTTTTCGGCTGTTTCTGTTACATCCAGATAGTCAAAATCAGTACCATATTCATATTGTCCTACTTTGGCATTTCCTCCAGGGCCTGTAGCATCTGAGAAATTTAAACTATCCCATTGTTTAAGGATAACTGCTGATTGAGCATCAATAATATAAATAGGTTTTGCTACATCTCCTGCGTCGTTTTGAATAAAGAAACTTATTAAATAGGCAATGCGAGCGTTATTATTATCATCAATATAAATAACTTTTTGAGTGTTTTCTTGACTGAAAGCGGACTTTATTTTGAATTGCGTGGACTTATCAGCGTGTAATAACTTTATTTTCTTTAATAATTCAGTATCCAACAGTAAAGGTTTTTTGTTTGAAATATTTAAATCGTCCTCAATCTTAGCGACAACTTTTCCGTGCAATTTATTAATAGCATTGGCTGATTTCAATTGAGTGATAACCTGATAACCTGATAACCCCAAACAGGCATATCTTTATAGTATTGCTGATAACGTATATTTTGATGTTTAGCGCTATTAAGTGAAGATTTTTTTACTTTAAATGAGTCGTTTGAATCTAAGCCGATGATGCTTTTTAATCCTTGTGCGACTAGCACTTCAGGGTTAGATTTTTTAGGTGTTTTAGTACGGTTATTAATCACATTTATAGTACTGATTTGTTGATTAATTAAAGGAATGAAATTGCGAGATATTTTGTGCTTTTCAGCGGCTAAGGCACTGAAATTAAGAAAGATAAGGCAGGTAATAATAAGGCGAAAAGATGAACGCATAACAATCCTTGTTAATTATAAAAAGCAAAAAAGCAAAAAAGCAAAAAAGCATCAATGAGGACGCCATCATATAGCAAATAATGTTGTTTTTAAATGACCAAAGTTCAAAGTTTAGTCATCTTGCATTTGTTATAGTAGTTGTGTTGCTAATTATAATTATTTTAGGACTTTTAAATTTATTAAGTACTTCTAACCTACTGCTTCTTATCGTTTATCTTCACAGGTACTATTCGCATATAAAACTAGGTCACTCTACCAAACCATTTCGCTTTAAACCTCGCCTTACATTTTTGCAAAGTTTTCCTAACCTTGATATTTCGCCTAGCTTTGGTACAACATCATCACTCAGTTTCACTTCCCATTCACAAAGTTCAGTATCGACTATTTCTAATAATTTCTTAGGACAACCAATACAGGAAATACCACAAATGTTTGCCTCAGGAACGTTGAAAGGAAAATCCTTTCGAACTTCACTAATGAGGTTTTGCATTGCACTGACACAATCGGGCTTTTTACACATACTTAGGATATCCTCAGCTACTAATATGAACACTGATATTTTATATTTTGCGATAAAAGCAATCAATACGGGTATGAGCAAAGCTTCTTTGTCTTTTGTGCATGTATGATTTATCCTCTACTTTATCTTTAGATAAGAGATCACATAAAATGAGTATGCTAACGAGGCTTCACTATTTTAACTGTGTAGTAGAGACGGGCAGTATTTCTAAGGCAAGTCGCCTCTTTGATGTTCAGCCTTCCTCGATATCAAGGCAGTTATCTGCGCTTGAAAAAGAACTAGGCGTGCTTTTACTCAATAGAACTAGTCGTAATATAGGTCTAACAGAAGCCGGTGAGACTTACTACCATTACTCTCGAAGCATTGCCTCAGATCTCGATCAAGCAAGCAGGGCGGTGAATGACCTGCAGGAGAAGCCAACAGGCAAGCTAAGAATTAGTATGACTGTTGGTTTTGCTGAGTGTTGTATTTTGCCATTAATCCCATCTTTTTCTGCGCAATATCCTGAAATACAGTTATCACTGGAAATGACAGGTCGTGTTGCCGATTTGGTTGAAGAGAATGTTGATATTGCAATCAGGACTGGTCGCTTACGAGACTCAAATTTAATTGCACTTAAATTAGTCGATAATAACTTTTTACTCTGTGCAAGCCCGCAATATTTAGCTGATAATGGGTTGCCTGATTCTCCTTTTGAATTGATGGATTTTGATTGTATTCGTTACGAATATTCAGGCTGGAGAAATTGGTTTATTATGGATAAAAAACCAACCAAGTTAGCTATAAAAAGTAGTTTAACGATTCGTTCAATTAATGGTCAAAAGCAACTGCTTTTAAATCATGCTGGACTAGCTTTAATGCCGGAGTGGGCAGTGAAAGATGAACTTGAAAATGGCTCGTTAGTTCAGGTACTTGAGCAACATACTTTTAGCCCTTATGAAAGCCTAAGTTCAACGTATGCCATTTATTCTAAAAGGGAGCTTGTCTCAGCTAAAATACGAGTCTTTTTAGATTTTATTAAAGCAAATATTGATTGTGGTTAAACTGTATTTAAAGATAATAATACATCAGTGCGAAGTAGAAGAATAAACTGGCATAGCGCGAAAAACTTTGAAATAAGTGTTGTTATTAGATGTGAATAGCGTGTTGTGTAATAACATCATCGGGTTGAGTTGTTTGCTTTTGCAGCAGTAATTAAATAGATTAGAAACTCTCCTGATTTAATGAGCCTGTTAAATTAACTTTTGATGTTAGATTTAAGTTATTTGCTGGATATTATTAAATCTCAGACCTTTAAGTAATAAATTGATTTAGTTACATTGATATTCTAGGTGAAAGAAGGGGGAGTGAATTGATACCTCCCCCGACTATTAATGTGTTCTAGCTTTTATCATCATTTTTTTAACCGTAGCTTCAATTTTTGCTACGACTCTACGGTTTAGCTCATGATCAGCAGCTGTATTACCCTTAGATATTAGTTGTGTTTCACCGAAACCTTCCGCAGATACACGATTAGTCTCTATGTTATATGTATTGACCAATACACTTTTAACTGCATCTGCTCGTTTTTGTGAAAGGGTTAAATTATATTTAGCACTACCTGCAGCAGAGCTGTGCCCTTCAATAACAACACTTGTATTTTTGTACTCCTTCATAAAATCAGCTAACCGTTGAATATCAGTCATTGTTTCTGACTTTATCTGTGAGCTATTGTTTTCAAATGATACATTTAAGTTAACATCTACGGATTTATCTAAAAATAGTGGGCAACCATTTGAATCAACTTTTATGTTAGCTGGCGTATTTTTACAGGTGTCTTGCTTATCATTGACGCCATCATTATCAGTATCCACAACAATTACTTCAGCAACTACGGGAACAGCAGCAACTTCCTGATAAGTCGCTTTTTTAATGACTGGAGATTTTTTCACCTCACCAAAAGCGTACTTCACACCAAGCTTAAATCCTTGGTCGGTGAAGCCATAGTCTACGTCACGATAAATAACCGCTTCACTATATAAGGAGAAGCGATCATTAATATCAACGTTATAACCAAGACCTACATTAACCGCGTTGTAACTTTTCACGTTATTAAAACGTTTTACACCAGCGAAAGCGTAAATACCGGTATCTTCAACCTTATATATGGCATCAAGGCCAAATCGTGTACCATAATCAGTGTCATTGCCATTGTTAATATCGTAACGAGTTTTTGCCAACTCTATACGAGCATTCCACTGTTCATTAATGATTTTTTGTAAATCAATGCCTAAACCTTTACCGGCCTCAATTTGTTGCCAATCGACCTTGTTTTCTTTACCCGTGGCTGACTTAATATAATCGCCAAACACACCTACTTCCCATGTTTTATCAATGCCCTGGGCAGCTAATGGAGAACTAATTAATGCAGCTAACAGGGTGATTTTGAACGTTTTCATGGATAAATCCTTATTGAGTTTAATGTAATTTTATGTGATTTCTGTCCCTATAACGGATGAGGAGTGCAAAAGTCACAATTAATTAAATTTTTTTACAATTACTTTTAAACAATAAAAAAGTTAGGGGAATAGCGTAGAATGCACTCGATTGAAAACAGCTTAAAGTTCATATAAATATTAAGAATGAAATTTAGACAAACTTTATGTGACTTTTTAACCGCTCAGTCGTTAAAGAGTTAAGCGATAAAAATTATTGCTAGGGGATGAAATGAAAGATATAGAAAAAGATATAGCAGCAGAGCTTAAAAATGGGTCTGAAGTAGCCTTTGCCACTTCGGATGATGATCTTTTTAGACGTGCAACCACCACGGTGAATAACCAGCAAGGAACAAAAGATCTTCTGGCACTTGGCATGGCTTCTCTGTGGGTTGTTTTTATGAGTATTTTTATGAAAATTTTAAAGCCCATATTTAAGCAAATGGCACGTAAACCAAAGATAAGAAAAGATACCAAAGCAACTATAACTACTAATGGGAACACATAATGGATACTGAAAATATCACAGAAAAAGCTTATTCTGGCGTTATGGCTATTTGGCATAAAATGATAACGTTTTTGCCGGACTTAATTGTCGCTACAATATTTTTGTTGGTAGGCTGGTTAGTTGCATCAATGATTAAAAGGTTGCTAAATAAATTTTTAATTAAAATTGGTTTTAATACTTTTTTAGATAAACTTGGTTTAGACACTTTATTGAAAAAAATGGAAGTGAGCGTTACTGGGAGCCAAGTGGTTGCTAGTATTGTTTCAACATTTTTCCTTTTAATCTTTTTATTAGCGGCATTAGATATTGTCGGCTTAACGGTGCTATCAGGGTTAATAGATACCTTAGTACTGTTTTTACCTAAACTACTTGCTTCACTTGCTGTGCTCTTGTCTGGCTTCTTTGTTGCCCAAATCGTTTTCAATGGCGTAAAAATAGCAGCTAAGAATACTGGTCTTGATTATGGCCGTTCTGTTGCTGAAGTCTGTCGTGGCATTATTATCATTATTACGGTTTCACTATCAATAACGCAACTTGATATTGATGTGTCTTTACTGAATAACATTATGACTGTCATTATTGCGAGTGTTGGCTTAGCCGCTGCTATTTCTTTAGGTATTGGTACCAAATCGATGGCACAAGAAATTGTTGCAGGTGTTTATCTACGAGAGATGTACCAAGTAGGCGACGACATCGAAGTCAAAGACATTAAAGGTACTTTAGCCTCAGTTGGTAGCGTGGCGAGTAAAGTAATGGGTGAAGGTGAGTCGATGACTACGGTCCCTAATACCTTTTTACTCGCTAATAAAGTTATCAAGCAGTAAAACGTACCTTTTAACGTTTGACTACGCTTAATGAACGGCAGCTTGTAACGTTAGTACAAGCAAATTTGCCTTATGATACGCGTCTATTTCAGCAATTAATTACGCCATACCTACCTATATTGAAGGGGTACTGTGCAAAATTACTTAATAACCAATCTGACGCTGAAGACGTTGTTCAGGAAACTATTATCAAGACACTCACCCACTTGAAAAGTTTTAAGTGGGCAGTGTCTTTTAAAGCGTGGTTATTCAAAATTGCTCACAACGAATGTATTAATAAAATAAGAGAGCGTCGTTGGGATAGTTTAGAGCAGAGTGATGAATATTTAGATAACATGATTGCTGAAGAAGGTTTCCATCAGGATATAGCCACAGCGCTATCTTCGTTATTAGTAAACTTATCATTTGTCGATCGAAATATTATGCTATTACGCTATCGTACCGAGTTGGAATTTCAAGAAATAGCAGACATATGTGACATGAAACTGTCTGCGGTTAAAATGCGCCATAAGAGGGTGATAGAATTCTTGCAAGGACAACTAGAAGACTAAATTACTGTATTTTTCTGTTTGAGACACTTCATGAAGTAAAAAGACAAAAGTAGAAAATAGGTAAAATTTTCAGCCTTTGCTTAAATATGTACTATTAAAGACGCTTCTTATGTCAAATATGTTTACATATATTATTTAAAATTTATATTTTTTTAATTAACTTTATGAAATTATTAGATTAAATATTTTAGGCTTAATTTTTGCTTTCTAAAGATCTGATATTCATGAAATGTACTATTTGTTTGAATTGTTGCTAATAAAAATAAAGGAAAAATAATGAATTTAAAAAAGAGTCTATCAATTTTAGTTTTATCACTATTTACTTTAATCTCGACAGCAAATGCAGGTTTGATTCAAGGGAGTTTAAATGTTGATAATTCCCATACTGTATATATCAGTACAGATGATACTGTTCAAGGTGTTAACGTATCTTCATTAAGCAACTGGACGGTGACTGATACATTCTCAAGTGCGTTAACTGCAGGTACAGATTATTTTTTACATGTGAAAGCTAGCAATATTACTGGCCCTGCAGGTTTTTTGGGGTCATTCAATTTAGATAGTAGTGAACATTTGTTTGCTAATGGTCTTGGTAGTGTTGTTACTAATACAACGGATTGGGCTGTCAGCAGCTCTGGCTGGGGTGCATATGGCGCAGCATCTTCTTACGGCACAAATGGCGTTGCACCATGGGGGATGCAATCAGGTGTAGATAGCTCTGCTGAATGGATTTGGACGGCTGGTGTTGCCAACTTTGATGAGCGGTATTTCACTATTGCGATTAACGCAGTTGACGTACCAGAACCTTCTACTTTTGCTATTTTAGGACTATCTCTATTTATTTTTGGTGTTAGACGCTTTAGTAAATAATTAAGAAAAACCAATATTACTATTACATATCAAATACTGATTAAAAAATACAAGGGTATTAAGCTTGTTTGGTCATAATCCCCGTTTTTATTTTAGACAGAATACATTTTTCGCTGAATTATTTACCACTACAAGCTTATTAAGTGTCGCTTTTACTCGCTCTTTTTTATTTTCAGCTGGCTCTAGAGCTTGAGCTAACTTTAGTCTAATCTCGGTTAACCGAATAGGAGAAATCTTGCTTTTTGCAATATGAGCCATTTTTCCAATTGCGACATCATTACTATTGGAAACAGTCCTAAGCTTCACTGGCGAGATTGATGATTTTTGTAATTTTCGTTCGGTAATAAATTCTAAGCAATTACTAAAATTATCTCTTACGAGGACAGCTTCAGTTAAACATAATTTATTTATGGTTATCACTAGGTACTCTTTTTCTAGTAAAATTTGTTCGCAACTTAAGTTCTGAAATAGCTTGTGAACAACTTTATTAATCGACTTACCTTCATTTGGCAACAAAACACCATGAAGTCGACGGTTTTCTAATAATTTGTAACACTTTGATTTAGTAGTTTTATTGTAAGTTCGAAGTTAACAGACACTATTGCGAGCTCTTCTGTAGAGAAATTACTTAGTAATGTTAGCAATCTTGTTTGGCTTGATAATAAATTAAATATTGCTGTTCTCCTTAAATGGTAATAATTCTAGTTTGGTAATGCATATACATAGTTAAACTCTTTAGAGTAACCAGACTTCTACGCGACGATTACGTTTTCGACCATCTTCGGTGTTATTATTTGCTATAGGTAATGCTTCTCCTAAAGCCTCAACAGCAAAGACGGGGATCCCACGAGAAGTAAGGGCAAGTTCAACGGATTTAGCTCGTTTATACGATAAGCTGTTATTCTTTAGTTTTGATCCAACACTATCAGAAAACCCCATCAATACAATTCTACGATTTGGTTGTCCCTCCATAAATTCAACAAGGCGTAATAAATCACGTTTTCCCTTGTTATCAAGCTCTTTAGTTGCATAAGCAAACCTAAAATTAAGTGAAAGGCGTTTAGCTTCACGAGCATATTGTCGATACTTTTTGGGTGCTTGAGATAAAGGATAAACTTGCTCTAACTTTATATTCTGTGAAATGAGGCCAGCATTAGCTACAACTTGTTGACCTTGAGTTGATAAGGCATATTGAGCAAAATCTTTTACTAGGTTAGAAGCTGTTGTTGGAGTGTAAAAATATAAGCGCCTAGAAAGAGCATAATCTTCTGTCCCTATGGTAAAGCGAGTGGGGTATATAGCGCCGGTCTCTTTACTTTCAGAAATTGCGATTGCTTTATTATGCAGTATATAGTTCAAGCCAATAAAGCCTATAGCTGCTTCGTTCTGTGAGACTAAAGATGATAACTCTGAGCTCGATTCAAGCCTTGTGGCCTGTTGAGATAATGTCTTGTTATTCTTTTTTAATACCAGATTTTTAAAAGTATCCCACGTACCTGAAAATTGGTCTCGTGCATAGAGTTTGATGGGCAATGAAGCCCCGCCAATTTGAGACCAATTATTTATTTCACCTGAAAATATCTTAGCAAGCGTTTCACTTGAAAGTCGTTTAACGGAATTATTCTGATTAACAATGATGGCTAATCCATCTAAACCAATAATATGCTCATTTCCTAGTTTATCTAAATGACCTGCAGTGTTAACTAGTTGTTCCATTTCGCTGCTTTTTATTCGACGAGAAGACATGCCAATATCTGCTGTTTTGTCTTTTAGTGCGGTAAATGCGGTGGTAGAGCCATGGGCTTTTAACTCAATGGCATAACGTTTCTTGTCTACACTGTAATGTAAAACCTGTTCCAGTGGTGAATGACGAGTCCAAATAAAGTCGTTAATACTTTGTTTTCTCAAGAAACCTTCTAGTAATAATGGAGCTAATTTTTCACCAATAGTATTGGAGCCATGTAAGCGAAAAACGGTTTCACTGATAGGTAGCTTATCGGAATGCAATGCAATTGAGGAACTAGTCTGGCTGCTAGTCGTTAATGTTATTGACTCATCATTTGTGCGAGGCTGACTTGTTACCTTAGTGAATTGTGCTTTTGAGTTGATAGATATGCTATTTGGTCGTATTGAATTTAAGTACCATAAAGTACTCGTAGCGGTAAATATTAAACTTAAAATTAGCAGCAAACTCAGGGAGTATTTTTTTGTCTTAATTACTTTATTTTTTTCAGCGAGCATCTCTGTAGTGTTGAGCCATGTAGTGATGAGATTAATATCAGGCTGTGCTAGTTGTGTTAATTCACTGATAACTAATTGTCGGTAATCAGCTTCTTGAAGCATTTTCTCTATTGATATCTCTATATCAAACTCGTTTTGTGCAAGACTCGCTAAATGATAAAGCTTCGTCATCAAAGCTTGGTTGTTTGCATGCCATGAGCCTGAAAAAACAGTCGACATTGAAGCTATCTCATAGAGTAAATGTTGCAAACAAGCTTAATCAGTAAAAGTTACATTTTAATGACGATTGTTATCATTATTTCAAGACTATTAAATAAGGTAAGCTGATTGATTGTATTTGGAATAACCCATTTAAAGTCATTTTAGTGAATTTTAAGGATCAAATTAGTTCATTTATATTACATTCTGTCGCAGAATTTAATTAGATGTATTTATATACTTAATTGCAGAATTAAGTCAGTATTGATGTGTTCATACATATTTCTAGGATTGAATAATGAAGAAAAATATTAGTTTAGCAGTGGCTCTATTTAGTTGCTTATTTGTTAGTGCATGTGTGACAGTCCCTCAAGAGAAGCAAGTGAATAAAAATCAGCTAGCGATATCTAGTGTTCGTGATATTCCTATTTCTTATGCACCCGGCAGCCGATTCTCTTTAGCGCCTAAATATGTAAAAGAGACTTCCTTAAAGCCTGAACAAACTCAAGCAGTATATAAACTTTATGCAAATGCTATTATTAATGACTTAAAGCAGCATGGTTACAAAAATACTGAGGATATCAGTAGTTCTGTATTTTATGTTGGTTTTGGTATTGCTTTGGCCAGTGACTTATCAGACAAGGTTATCAATGATAAGTTTGGAGTCACGCCAGGTTTACCAGGTATTGACGAATTAAAAAAAGGCAGCTTTTTAATTTATATTGAAGATGCCCTTACTGGGAAAAAAGTATGGCGTGGTGCTGTGCAAGGTTTTGCTCATGAAGATATGAGTGAAACAGATAGAGAGTACCGTACCGCAACTGTTGTTAACCGCGTAATGAAACAATTCTACGCTACAAATTGACACATGTTAGGATCAAATTAGCACTGTTCTAACAGATGTTTTCTGTTTTACTTAAGTTGAATAATTAATTTGAGGAACAAGATATGAAACAATCTATATTAATGGTTACACTATTAACAGCTAGTATTTTATTAGCGCCGAATGCCTTTGCGGCAAAGAGTGAAGTAACTTGGACTGATTATAAAAGTTACCGTGATATTGATTCAGGTAATGACGGACGTAAACAGTTTAGGGAACGTATCTTTAAAGATTTTGAAAAACATTTTGCTAAACTTGCAGCAGCATTACCAGCAGAACAAACCTTAAAGATTGATGTTACAGATGTTGATTTGGCAGGTGATACTCATCATGGTGGTGTGAACCGTACCCGTATTATTAAAGAAATATATTCACCTCGAATGAATTTTTCATATCAAGTTTTAGATGCAAATGGCAAGGTGATTAAATCCGATGAGGTGGTGTTAAAAGATATGAGCTTCATGTCAGGCAGTAATTTGAAATATCGTAATAAGTCATTAGGTTATGAAAAGAAAATGCTTGATGACTGGTTTCAAGAAACCTTTAAAGAAATGATCGTTAGCAAGTAATACTTCATCCTAAACACATGATAAAAAGTCACTTTGGTGGCTTTTTTTATTGCTAAAAATTGTATTTAACTTGATATATTTACGCTATCATCCTTGCTAAGTTACTTTATGACATCGCAAGGATAAGGCGCAATGAAGCTCGCCCACCACTCTACTTTTTTTATCCGTTCTGCTATTACCTTTACCATTCTCTTTTTTGTACTTATTAATAGTCACAGTGTATTTAGTGCTCAAGCTCCTAAAGCGGGTGAAGAAGTCTCAATTAAAAAAATGCTCGATAGCAAAGAAAAATCTCAGCAAAACTTAGATCAAGCTGATAATGCGGATGAGTATGATGTTCCCGATGATGATTTTGAACGTGGGCAACCACGTAGTGCCATCGCTGGGTATTTACGAGCTTTGAGCTCGGGGGATTTAACCTTAGCAACTAATTACTTAGATTTTAGGAACCTTTCTGACAAGACACTTGCCGTGGGTAAAGAAGAACTGGCAAGGCAATTAGGGGTAGTATTGAACCGTACTCTTTGGGTTGACCTTAATAGTATTAGCTCACTAAAAGAAGGCCGAAAAAATGATAACTTACCTTCTTATCGAGAGTTAGTTGGCAAGGTTGATTACCAAGGAAGTAATGTCGATATATTATTGCAGCGTGTCCCTCGTGCTCAAGATAAAGTCAAAATATGGAAAATATCTAATGCTACAGTTGAGAAAATCCCACGCTTGTTTAAACGTTATTCGTATTCCCCTTTAGGTGAGTTTCTCGCTAAGAAATTACCTGCGGTAGACTTATTTGGCGTCATGCTTTGGCAATGGTTATATTTCATTTTAATGCTTGTCTTGTACTATTTTATTGCCAAAGTATTTACTTGGTTGGTAGCGTTTGGCATAAAACGAGTATACGAAAAGGTTTCAATCGACGTTTTAAGGTTTATAAAAGAGCCTTTTGCCTTATTAATAGCCGTTATTTTTGCGAGAAACTTTCATGATGAAGCTAATGTTACTATTGCGCTTAGGGCGGTAACAGAGGGCGGTACTTTATTGATAATCGCTTGGTGTTGGGTTTCCTTTCGTTTTATTGATTTAATGAAAAGCATACTGGCAGAGAAGTTTATCGCTCAAGATAAACCTTTAGCAGTATATTTACTTAGACCAGCAGGTACAGTGATAAAGATCATACTCTTTAGTATAGCTGCATTGAACTGGTTAGAAAATCTTGGATTTAATGCTTCTACTTTATTAGCAGGTCTTGGTATTGGTGGTTTAGCCATTGCGTTAGCGGCGCAAAAAACAGTAGAAAACATCATTGGAGCTATTACTTTATATACCTCGGCCCCAATTAAGATCGGTAATTTCTGTCGATTTGGTAATAGTCTAGGTGTGGTAGAGGAAATTGGATTACGTGCTACGCGTATTCGTACGATAGATCGAAGTGTTATTTATGTCGCAAATGCGAAATTTATTGATATGAATATAGAGAATTACTCAGAGCGTGAAAAAATAGCCTTTAAACCTAAGATTTTCTTAACTCCGGATACGCCACAAGAAAATATAGATGCGCTGCTTGTCGCGATTAGGGGGATGCTCAGCTCAACTGATAGTCTTGCTGCATCCCCATTACGTAGCCATTTTAAAGCATACACTATCTATGGTTTAGAATTAGATATTTTTGCATATGTTAATACAACGGATTTTGATGTCTTTTTAGATGAAATCAATCAACTTAATTTGAATATTCTAGCATTACTCAATGAACATGGTTGTAAAGTTCAAGTCATTGCAGAGAGAGTCACTGAATAAAAAAGTGAGCGAGTAACTAATTATAACTTTGCTCAAAGTTGGCTAACACGGTAAATAGCTGTTCAATTTTTTTAACCAAGGTAATTAATATGCCTTGGTCTTTACTTGCTTGCCACTGTAAAAGGTCATCAGCAACCTCTTCAACGTAGGGTTGGAATGTGTCTGCAGAACTGTTAAATACTGAGTCTGCTGTAAAAATAGCTTTAAAGCTCGCTTTTTTATTTTCACGTAAATCAGCTAAGCTTGCGTCAGCGGCTAATGATTTTTTTAAAATAACTGATATATTTTCAATAAGTTGTTGTTCAATCGCTTTAGTCATTACATTTCTTACTTTGAAGTGGGTATTTTATACCTGCCCGTTAAATGTAACCTCACAGGTCGGAAGTTTGTTTAATAGGGTTGGTATTCTTTTGGGTAATTATGCCAGATTGATAGGCGTTTTGTTAGCTTGCCCTGCAATTTCTCGTACCAATTTAGGCATTAAAAAGCCAGGTAAACTAGCGAGCATACTTTTAACAATAGCGACTGCATCTGCTTCAGGAATATCAAAGTGGGCTGCGCCTTGAACAGCATCAAAAAGGTGTAAATAATAAGGCTGAATGCCCGCATCAAATAACGCCTCACTTAAGTTAATTAGAATTTGTGCGTTATCGTTTACGCCACGTAGCAGTACACTTTGGTTGAAAAGCGGGATACGGGCTTCACGAAGCGGCTCAAGAGCCTCACTAAATTCTTGGTTAATTTCATTCGGATGATTAATATGCAAAACCATAGTGGCTTTTAAGCGTGAGTGCTTTAATAGAGTGACCAATTTAGTTGTGATCCTACTAGGTATTACCACAGGTAAACGACTATGAATACGCAATCGTGTTACGTGAGGAATTTTCTCTATCTGCTCAATCAGCCATGTTAGATGAGTGTCATTGGCCATTAAAGGATCACCGCCACTAAAAATGACTTCATTCACTTCACTATGAGCTGAAATATAATCAAGGGCACCTTGCCAACGTTTTTTATTTGGACTGTTATCTTGATAAGGGAAGTGTCGACGAAAACAATAGCGACAATTAACCGCACAGGCCGTTTTCACTATCATTAACACGCGATTTGTATACTTATGCAATAAACCTTCAGCAACGGTATCGTGTTCTTGCAGAGGATCTGCAGTATAACCATCAGAAAGCAAAAACTCGCTCGATAGTGGCATAACTTGCTTTAGTAAGGGATCGTCAAAATCGCCTTTTTTCATACGATTAATGAATGATAAGGGCACACGAACGGGAAATAATTTTCTAGCCTTAAAGTGCTGTAAATAGTCTTTAGGTGCGATATTTAGTAGTGATAACAGTTTTTCTGGCTCAGTTACTACGTCACGTAAGTCTTTTTGCCATGATTTTTCATCACAAAGATGCAAATCATGATCAATTTGGGTTATTATCTGCGGCAATTCTAATTTCAATTGAACATCTCTTGCTAACTACTTTGACCATTATAACGGTTATAGGTTAGTGAAGATCAAATAAATAACTCAGTAATTAATAAAGAGCACACTTACTATGGCTAATTTCAGTACTAACCAGTTCAAAGCTGGACTTAAAATCATGCTTGATGGCGAACCTTGTAACATTCTTGAAAATGAATTGGTAAAACCAGGTAAAGGCCAAGCTTTTAACCGAGTAAAGATTCGTAAGTTGGTTTCGGGAAAAGTGTTAGAGAAAACCTTCAAATCTGGTGAGTCTGTGGAAGGCGCAGATGTGATGGATGTTGAGCTAGCTTACTTATACGCTGATGGTGAATTTTGGCACTTTATGAACAATGAAACGTTTGAGCAAATTGGTGCAGATGAAAAAGCGGTTGCTGACACTATTAAATGGTTAGTTGAAGGCGACATTTCTACCATTACATTATGGAATGGCACGCCAATTTCAGTAACGCCACCAAACTTTGTTGAAATTGACATCACTGAAACAGATCCTGGTTTAAAAGGTGATACAGCGGGCACAGGTGGTAAGCCAGCAACATTAGCGACAGGTGCTGTTGTTCGTGTTCCTCTTTTTGTTCAAATCGGTGAGAAAGTGCGTATTGATACGCGTTCTGGTGAATATGTATCGCGAGCTACAAAAGCACAGTAAAACATTGTATTGTAAGGTAACTAATCTATATAAGGGAATATTATGTTTATTAACAGTATGTCAAAGTTAATGATTATTAGCTGTGTTATTGGCTTATTAGCTAGTATAGTGAGCACAGATGTGAATGCTAATTACACTAAACGCAGTGATAAATGGGAAGCTAGTTTTAAAATACTTAATAATCAATCTGTCTCTATCGACGGTCAAAATGGCTCTGAACTCGATGTGGAAAGTGATTATGGCTGGGGTTTTACCTTGGGGTATAATTTAAACCCTCATATCTTATTTAACTTTGATTTTTCGTCATCGACTCCAAGTTATGAAGCAACTTTAGTTGATTCTGAGAGCGATGGCAGCTATCAAATAAACCATAAAATGGATGTATTAGAAAGTCAGTTTAATGTGGTTTATAGTGTCTTTGCTTCTCAGTTCACTCCATTCCTTCAAGCAGGTGCGGGTTGGAGTTATTTAGATAGCAATATTGCTGATGGGCCTCCAGGTGCTATTTGTTGGTGGGATCCTTGGTGGGGTTACGTCTGTGATGGTTATCAAAGTACTTATAACGATACTCGATTTTCATATAATGTTGCAGTCGGCTTTCGGTATGAGCTAGATAACAGTCTATTTTTCCGTGCAAGTTACAAACAAGCTTGGATTGATTTAAGCCATTCAGAAAATGCAAGTATCGGCTCTTATAATTTGGAAATAGGCTCTATATTTTAGCGTATATTCTAACGTATTATTTAGGCGTATATTTTATAAACCCAGTAAACAGCATGACTGTTTACTGGGTTTTTTATTGCCTAGTAAATGATGGGACTGTTTAGTTATTTTAGGGACTAATAACTTTGTTATTGGCGTGATCGAGTTTGCTCCGTAGCAATCGATATAAGAAAATGATCGCCAAGTGATCAATAAATTAGTACGATTGGTATAAGTACTAATCTTGTTATTATATTTTTTGAGTAGGTCGCGTGAAAGAAAAATCCACATCATTTGATATTGCATTCCGAGCAGGGGTTTCTCAATCTACTGTCTCAAGAGCTTTGAGAAATAGTCCATTAGTGAATGAGGCAACACGAGAAAAAATTCAAGCTATTGCAAAAGAGCTAAATTATAAAGTTGATAAAAATGCTAGTAACTTACGCTCACAGCAGAGCGATACTATCGCTTTGTTACTTTTTGAAGATCCTACTAATGATGATTCCGCAATAAACCCCTTTTTCTTGTCAATGCTAGGTAGCATTACCCGAGCATGTTCTCAAAAAGGCTATGACCTATTAGTCTCTTTTCAGCAAGCAAGTGATGATTGGCACGCTGATTTTGAAGATAGTAATAAAGCCGATGGTTTAATTTTATTAGGCTATGGCGACTATGTTGATTACGAAGAAAAACTAGTGAAATTGCTTGAACAAGGTACTCACTTTGTACGTTGGGGCGCTGAAGTTAAAAATTTACCACTTATTTCCGTTGGTTGTGATAACTATCAAGGTGGCGAGGAAATGACCGAGCATCTCATCAAAAAAGGGCGTAAAAACATTGCTTTTTTAGGAAGTGCTTCCACTCATGCACCAGAATTTTTTGAACGTTACAAAGGTCATTGTCAGTCTTTAGCTAATCATGACATCCCTGTGAATCCAGCATTGCAGTTTAATGCTCTGTATACCGAAGAAGCTGGCTATCAAGCTGCATGTCAATTGATTGCAAGTGGTGAGTCCTTTGATGGTATTTGTGCTGCTTGCGATCTTATCGCTATCGGTGCTATGCGAGCACTACAAGAGCATACTATCGACATTCCTGAGCAGGTTGCCTTGGTAGGTTTTGATGATATAGCTATAGCCAGTTTTACTTTTCCTGCACTTACTACAGTGAAACAAGACACACAGTTAGCGGGTGAGCTATTAGTCAATACACTATTGGCTATGATTACTGGTGAAGAGGCTAAAACAACTTTGATTCCACCTGAGTTAGTTATTCGTAATTCTTGTGGTAGTTGATGAATACTGCTTTTCTCAGGCAGTTTAGCGAGAAAAGCAGTGTTAGGTAATATGCTTGGAAAAGTGCTCGGTTATCTCTTAACTTATCTCTTTGGAAACGGTTATTAAACCGACATCGCTTTCTCTGTACCTATGGCTTGCTCGGTATCTTCTTTAACAAAGTACACCGCAATCGCCCCTAACATCATAGAAATACCTGCCAGCATAATTATGTAAATGGCTTGGTTATCGAATATCGCTGTTAAAATCCAACCAGCAAAAATTCCCGAGATTATTTGCGGAGCTGCAATGGTGAAATTAAATATTCCCATATAGACGCCTGTTTGTTTCACCGGTAATGATCCCGCCAAAATAGCGTAGGGCATAGCTAATATCGCTGCCCAAGCCATGCCAACGCCTATCATAGGCAAAAATAATGATACGGCACCTTGCGGCACTGAGATTTGGGTAATGCCTAAATTAACCAGTGTTAACTCAGGGTTATGCACCAGCATAATACTTAAATAACCGAGACCACCTGCCAGTAAAGAAAGTGAATAGGTTAATTTACGGCCAATTTTATTGGCGACTTTCGCCATGAAAATCGAAGCAATGGCGGCAAATAATGAGTAAGCAGCAAAGATAATACCCACCCAATCACCAGCAGTGCCTTTAGCTTTAGCAATATGCTCTGGAATAGTGCCCACAGTCTCTAAATACGTAGGGTCAAACCATTTTGCATCTATGCCCCAGATATGCTGAGCAATCGCTGGCATGGTGTAAACCCACATAATAAAAAGGGCAAACCAAGAGAAGAACTGCACTACTGCAAGTTGTTTCATTGTTGTTGGCATTGTTTTTACTAATGAGAAAAACTCAGCTAATTTACTACTTAGCGATTGGGTTACTTTACTCTTTTCTAACTCAGCTAAACCATTAGTGCCGGGTTGGTATTCTTTGGTACGTAATACTGTCCATAATACAGAGCCTAACATGACGGTTGCACCAATATAGAAGGCCCAAATGACAGAAGGGGCAACTTGTCCAGTGCTGGCGGTGTTTTCTAAGCCAATGACATTGGTTAAAACAAAGGGTAATATTGAGCCAAAAACAGCACCAATATTAATTAAAAAAGATTGAATAGAATAACCAATGTTGCGTTGCTCAGCCGGAACCATATCAGAGACTAAGGCTCGAAATGGTTGAAAAGCTAAGTTAAAAGAGGCATCCATTAATGCTAACATCATAGCGCCAAAAAAGAGTGGCGTGATAAAGCTTGTTAATGTTGCTGAATTTGGCATTAATAACATACCAACGGCGGCAGCAAAACCACCCGCTAAAATGTATGGATTTCGACGACCTAAGCGATTCCACGTTTTATCTGAAGCAGACCCTACAATAGGTTGAATAATTAAGCCCATGATGGGGGCAACTAACCAAAAGAGTGATAGAGAATGTAAGTCAGCCCCTAAGTCTGAGAGTATTCTACTGGCATTGGCATTTTGTAAGGCAAAACCAAATTGTACGCCTAAAAAACCAAAGCTGACATTCCAGATTTGCCAAAAACTCAAACGTGGTTTCTGTTGCTTTTTTTGATTTTGATTACTCGTATCACTCATCTCAGGGCACTCTTATTGTTAGGTATTGCGGTACTTGCCTTTAAAAAAGCACATTACTCTTGTGGGAAAATAACAAGAATAATGTGCGATACCAATAAGGCATTAAACAAACGTGTATTGAATTATCTTTAACCGCTAGTGAGCGAAAAACTAAAACAATAATTTTAATATACGCATTTTAACGGGTCACCACTAGATGTTACATACGTATTCAGCAGCGTTTAGTTCATATAACTTTTGCCACTCAAGATGATTGTTAAACGTACTAGAGCAATTTCAATACAAGGTATACCTTTGTAGTAATGGTTATTTAGGAGCATATGTCTATGTATTCTCTAATATGCTACATCCATTCAGTGTTATTCAATCGTATGAGGGGGTCACCATTGATTAAAATAAATGCCTTGCTTAAATTACTTTAACTCCAATTTAAATCACGCACTGTAAAAGGTAACGGATATAACATTACGTTTGAAGAACAAAAGCAGCGGCGCCAAGTAACCCTGGTTGCTGTTCAGTTATCACATAGGTAGGTGCTTGCTCTGTGATACATGATAGTCTGCCCTTGGTTTCAAAGCGCATTCTAAAGTCACTCTCCTTTAAATAGTCAATAAAACGCGG